>Ga0081455_10000111_pt1 | contig 92306 bp, 78 predicted proteins | sample TabmetS3T2R1_FD_70207 | JGI IMG/M metagenome (GOLD analysis project Ga0081455, IMG submission 70207) | Tabebuia heterophylla rhizosphere microbial communities from the University of Puerto Rico - S3T2R1 | ecosystem: Host-associated > Plants > Roots > Rhizosphere ... | reverse complement strand
TGGCGCCCCCGGCATCGACGCGGTGGTCGTGGGGATCACCGTGACCGGGGGCTTCGTCGCGGAGAGCGTGTCCGTCCGGCCGTCATCGACGCCCGCCAGCGCGACGCCCACCGCGGCCAGCATGACCAGTGTCAGTGCCCCTCCGGTCACCGCCGCGGCGTTACGGTGCTGCCGCCGTCGCCGGGCGCAGGCCACCACCAGCGACGCTGCCCCTGGCCGGACCGGCACGTCGAGGCGATCGTCCTCGAACAGCCGGGTCAGCTCGTCCTCGACGTTCACCGCCCACCTGCCCCCACCAGGCGGGCAAGGCGAACGCCGATCCGCGCGCAATCCTCGTCCACCACACCCCCTGCACCAGGCCGTCGGCCGGTACACGCGCGGGAGAGGCGCCAGGTTGCCTCAGCTCACCGGGTTCAGCGAAGACCCAGCTCACGAGCGATGAGCATGCGCTGCACCTCGCTGGTGCCCTCCCCCACCTCGAGGATCTTCGCGTCCCGGTAGAACCGTCCGACCGGGAACTCGTTCATGAACCCGTACCCGCCGAAAATCTGCGTCGCGTCGCGGGAGTTGTCCATCGCCGCGTTCGACGCGACCAGCTTGGCGATCGAAGCCTCCTTTTTGAACGGCTCGCCACGCAGCATCTTCGACGCCGCCGCGTAGTAGGCCAGCCGCGCGGTGTGCGCGCGGACCTCCATGTCGGCGATCTTGAACTGGATTGCCTGGTACTCGCCGATGCGGTGGCCGAACGCCTCCCGCTCGCCGGCGTAGCGCACGCACTCGTCGACGCAACCCTGTGCCAGCCCGACGCTCAGCGCGGCGATCGCGATCCGGCCCTCGTCCAGGATGGACAGGAACTGGGCATACCCGCGGCCACGGCGGCCGAGCAGGTTCTCCGCGGGCACCCGGCAGTCGGCAAAGGACAGTTCGTGGGTGTCGGAGGCGTTCCAGCCGACCTTGGAGTACTTCGGCGCCACCGTGAACCCGGGCGTACCGGAGGGCACGATGATTGCCGAGATCTCCTTGCCACCGCCGGGCTTCTCACCCGTCACCGCGGTCACCGTGACCAGCCGCGTGATGTCCGTGCCGGAGTTGGTGATGAACGACTTGCTGCCGTTGATCACCCACTCGTCGCCGTCGAGCTTGCCCGTCGTCCGGGTCGCGCCGGCGTCCGATCCGCCACCCGGCTCGGTCAGGCCGAACGCGCCCAGCGCCTCGCCTGAACACAGTTCGGGCAGCCACTTTTCCTTCTGCTCCGGCGAGCCGAACCGGTAGATGGGCATCGCGCCCAGCGACACCCCCGCTTCCAGCGTGATCGCCACCGAGGAGTCGACCCGGGCCAGTTCCTCCAGCGCCAGGCACAGTGCGAAGTAGTCACCGCCCATTCCGCCGTATTCCTCGGGGAACGGCAGCCCGAACAGGCCCATCCGCGCCATGCCACGGACGATCTCGTACGGGAACTGCGCACGCTCGTAGAAACCGCCGATGACCGGGGCGACCTCGGACTGCGCGAAGTCCTGAACCGTCTTGCGCAGCGCCTCGTACTCTTCGCCGAGCCGGAAGTCGATCATTTCTGCTCCTTGACCACCGCGAGCGTCTCGTCGAGGGCCACCTGCTGGCCCACCTGGACGCGGAGTTCGGAGATCACGCCGTCGACCGGGGCGACCAGCGTGTGCTCCATCTTCATCGCCTCGACGACCAGCAGCGGCGCACCCGCGCTCACCACGTCGCCCTGCGCGACCTTGACCACCAGGACCGTGCCTGGCATCGGGCTGACCACCGGCCCGGCCTCGCTCGCGTCGCCGTGCGTGGCGAGCAGGTTGGGCCGTTCGCCCACCACGACGCCGTGCCCGTCCCGGCCGAGCCACACCCGGTCCTGTGGCGCGCCGGCCCGCAGGTACCGGCGGAACTCGCCGTCGTAGTGCACCTCGAGCCGGTTTCCCCGGCGCTGCGCGGAAACCGGGACCGGCGCACCACCGTCCACAGTGACCTGTGCGTCATCCGGCGACCCCTCGACGGTGACCAGTGCCTCGGCGTCACCGGCGCGCAGCCGGAACCGAACCCCGCCCGGGCCACCCAGCCGCCACCCACTGGGCACGGCCCACGGGTCGGACGTGCCGGCAGGGACCAGCCCGAGCAGCCGGTCCATCGCGGCGGCGACGAAGAACTCCGTCGGCACCTCGGCGGCGACCAGGTCGTCGAGACGGCGCTCGACGAGGCCGGTGTCCAGGTGCCCGGCTTGCACGTCGGGATCGGCGAGGAGGGCGCGCAGGAAAGTCACGTTGGTCGGCACGCCCAGCACGGACGTCCCCGCCAGGGCCCGGTCGAGCCGGTGCAGCGCGGCGGCGCGATCCGGCCCCCACGCGATCACCTTGGCCAGCATCGGGTCGTAGCTGGACCCGACCACCGACCCCTCGGCGAGCGAGGAATCGACGCGCACGCCCTGTCCGCGCGGCTCCTCGAGCGCCAGCACGGTGCCGCCGGTCGGCACGAACCCGCGGGCCGGATCCTCGGCGTACACGCGAGCTTCGACGGCGTGCCCGTTCAACCGGATGTCGCCCTGCTCGAGGGACAGCGGTTCGCCCGCGGCGACCCGGAGCTGCCATTCGACCAGGTCGAGGCCCGTCACGAGCTCGGTCACCGGATGCTCGACCTGCAGCCGCGTGTTCATCTCCATGAAGAAGAACTCGTCCGGCCGGCGCGCGGACACGATGAACTCGACGGTGCCCGCGCCGACGTAGCCGACCGAGCGGGCGGCCTCGACGGCGGCGGCGCCCATCCGGGCGCGGGTTTCCTCGTCGAGCAGCACCGAGGGCGCTTCCTCGACGATCTTCTGGTGCCGCCGCTGCAGGCTGCATTCGCGTTCACCGAGGTGCAGGACCGTGCCATGGGCGTCGGCGAGTACCTGGATCTCGATGTGCCGGGGCGTGGTGACGAACCGCTCCAGCAGCAGGCGGTCGTCACCGAAGGCGGCGCGGGCCTCCCGCTGGGCGGACTCGAGGGCGGCCGCCAGTTCACCGGGCTCCTGCACCAGCCGCATACCCTTGCCGCCGCCACCCGCGGAGGGCTTGAGCAGCAACGGATACCCGACCTCGTCGGCGGCCTTCGCGAAATCATCCACATCGGACAGACCGGGCACGACGGGCACGCCCGCGGCGGAAACCGTCGCTTTGGCCCGAATCTTGTCGCCCATAGCGTCGATGGCGCTCACCGGCGGGCCGATGAAGACGAGCCCGGCCTTCTCGCAGGCGGCGGCGAACTCGGCGTTCTCGGCGAGGAAGCCGTACCCCGGATGGACAGCCTGCGCCCCGGACTCGACAGCGGCGCGGACGATGTCCGGAATGGACAGATAGCTGCGGGTGGCCTCGGCCGGCCCGATGCGGATCGCGGTGTCGGCCTCGTGCACGTGCCGGGCGTCCGCGTCGGCGTCGCTGTAGACCGCGACCGAGCGGATGCCGAGCCGCCGCAGAGTGCTGATGACGCGAACCGCGATCTCGCCGCGGTTGGCGATGAGGACTGTGTCGAACATGCCCCTCACATCCGGAAGACGCCGTAGCTGACGGGTTCCAGCGGTGCGTTCGCCGCGACCGACAGCGCGAGGCCGAGCACCATGCGCGTGTCCGCCGGGTCGATCACGCCGTCGTCCCACAGCCGCGCGGTCGAGTAGTAGGGGCTGCCCTGCTCCTCGTACTGGCGGCGGATGGGGTCCTTGAACGACTCTTCCTCCTCGGCGGCCCACTCACCGCCCCGGCTCTCGATCGAGTCACGGCGGACCGTCGCCAGCACCGACGCGGCCTGCTCGCCACCCATCACGGAGATGCGCGCGTTCGGCCACATCCACAGGAAGCGGGGCGAGTACGCCCGCCCGCACATGGAGTAGTTCCCGGCGCCGAAGGAGCCGCCGATGATCACGGTCAGCTTCGGCACGCGGGCGCACGCCACGGCGGTCACCATCTTGGCGCCGTGCTTGGCGATACCGCCCGCCTCGTAGTCGCGGCCGACCATGAAACCGCTGATGTTCTGCAGGAAGACGAGCGGGATCGAGCGCTTGTCGCACAACTCGATGAAGTGGGCACCCTTCATGGCCGACTCGGCGAACAGGACGCCGTTGTTGGCGATGATCCCGACCGGGTGGCCGTGGATGTGCGCGAATCCAGTGACGAGGGTGGCGCCGTACTCCTTCTTGAACTCGGCGAAGCGGCTGCCGTCGACGATCCGCGCGATGACCTCGCGCACGTCGTAGGGGGTCCGCGAGTCGGTGGGGACGACACCGTAGAGCTGCTCGGGGTCGGCCAACGGCGCCTCGACCTGCCTGGTCTCCCACGGGCGCGGGCTGCGCGGGCCGAGCGTGGCGACGATCGAGCGGACGATCGTGAGGGCGTGCGCGTCGTCGGCGGCCAGGTGGTCGGTGACACCGGACTGGCGTGCGTGGACGTCCCCGCCGCCCAGCTCCTCGGCGGTGACGACCTCGCCGGTCGCGGCTTTGACCAGGGGCGGGCCGCCGAGGAAGATCGTGCCCTGGTTGCGGACGATGACCGCCTCGTCGCTCATCGCCGGAACGTAGGCGCCGCCGGCCGTGCAGGAACCGAGGACGGCGGCGATCTGCGGGATGCCGCGCGCCGACATGGTCGCCTGGTTGTAGAAGATGCGGCCGAAGTGCTCCCGGTCCGGGAACACGTCGTCCTGCCGGGGCAGGAAGGCGCCACCCGAGTCGACCAGGTAGATGCACGGCAGGTTGTTGTGCAGGGCGACTTCCTGGGCGCGGAGGTGCTTCTTGACCGTCATCGGGTAGTAGGTGCCGCCCTTGACGGTCGCGTCGTTGGCGACGATGACGCACTCGCGGCCGGACACCCGGCCGATGCCGGTGATGATGCCGGCGGCCGGGGCCTCGTCGTCGTAGAGCCCGCCCGCGGCCAGCGGGGACAGCTCCAGGAACGGCGAGCCCGGGTCGAGCAGGGCATCGACCCGGTCGCGCGGCAGCAGCTTGCCGCGTTCCACATGCCGGGCACGCGCCTTCTCGGGGCCACCCGTACGGGCGGCGGCCAGGCGCTTGCGCAGATCCTCGACGAGCTCCGCGTGGGCGGTCGCGTTCCGGGCGTACTGCTCACTTCGCGCGTCCGCGGAGGTGCCGAGCACCGGGAAGTCCATGACCCTCCTCTCCGACGCCGGACGTGTTAGTAGACGTTAACCTTCTGGTCGAAGTTAACCACGGCTAACGTGTCGTGTCCAGCGGAGGGCGGCCGAAAGGAATCGGGGCGGCCGCATCGAACGAGCGACCGCCCCGGACCCGCGTCACGGGCAACGCCGAGTCAACGCAGCGCGGCCACCAGCGACGGGTAGTAGCCCTGCGCCTGCCCGGTCGCCGTCGGGTGATAGGACTCGTCGATCGGGTAGGTCAGGCTGTGCAGCCAGGCCGCGCCCGAGCAGATCTCGTGACCGGTGAAGGCCGGGCGCACATCGGCGAACGCGAAACCCGCCTCGGTCGCCTCCTTCTGGATGACCGAGTCGAGCGCGTCGGCGCCACCGTTGATGTAACCGCGCGAGGCGTCGGACAGCCCCACCGAGCAGGAGCCGCCGATCCGGTAGAAGTGCGGGTACCCGAGCACGATCACCGTCGCCTCCGGGGCGCGCGACCGGATCTGGCGATAGGTGTTCTCGAGGAGCCCCGGCAGCGTCCCGTTCACGAACGCCTTCGCATTGTCGATCGCCGTCTTGCAGCCCGAATCGCCGCCGAGGATGCAGTCCTGCATGACGCTCGCGAAGCCGGCGTCGTTGCCGCCGACGGTGATCGTCACCAGGTCGGTCCCCGCCGACAGCGCGCTGACCTGGTTGTTCAGCACGTCCGAGGTCCTCGCCCCGGAGCAGGCCACGAAGTCCAGCGAAGCGGACGCCTGCGCGGCGTAGAGCACCGGATAGGCGTTGGAGCTGCGGTGACAACTGGACGAGCCGAGATAGCTCCCGGCACCCAGCCCGGAAGAGTAGGAATCGCCGAGCGCGACGTAGTCGAGGGTGGCCGCCTCGGCCACCGGGGAGGTCAGGCCGATCGTGGCGAGGGCCGCGACGACGGTGGCGGCGAGCGTTTTCAGCACAGCGGGGACCACCTTCCGTGAGCAAGCAACTGAATGAACGATTACCAGGTGCACCGCTCACCGGGGAGCCCCTTTAGTTGGCATTTCGGCTACCAACAGGTGACGCGGAGCAGACGTTAGCGCTCGCTAACCTCAACTGGATAAGATGTTCACGTGTCGACGAGTCCCACACCGCTGGTCACCGGCGAGAAGGCCACCCGCCGCGAGGAGATCCTGAGCGCGGCGGCGGAGCTGTTCGCCCGGCACGGGTTCCATGGCGTCGGCATCGACGACATCGGCGCGGCCGTCGGCATCTCCGGCCCCGCCCTCTACCGGCATTTCCGCAGCAAGGACGCGATGCTCGGGGAGATGCTGAACTCGATCAGCGTCTACCTGCTCGACGGCGGCACGGCCCGTGTCGACGGCACGTCCGACCCCGCGCAGGCGCTGGCCGAGCTGGTCGAGTTCCACGTCGACTTCGCCCTGACCCACCCGTCGCTGATCACGGTCCAGGAGCGCAACCTGGCCAACCTCACCGACGCGGACCGCAAACAGGTGCGCGCACTGCAGCGTCGTTACGTAGAGGTGTGGGTGAAGGTCATTCGCGACGCCGTCCCCGGGGTGGGCGAACGTCAGGCACGCTCGGCCGCACACGCCGTGTTCGGGTTGATCAACTCCACGCCGTACAACCGGCATCTGGACGACCAGGAACTGGCCGCCCTCCTGCGGCGTCTGGCCCTCGGCGCGCTGCAAGCGGCGGCGTGATCGCACATCACTCGTTTTTCCCACTACCGCCCAAGGCCTGTCCCCGGCTTTGATAGATCTCGTGACCCAGGACCGGCAGCAGCTGATCTCGCGGGTGCAGCGCGCCCTCGTGGCGATGCAGCTCGGCCGCGACGACGACGCCCTCGACGAGGTGGCCCTGTCGAGCAGGGACGATACCCAGGAGTTGATGCTGCTCCTGTTCGAGGAATGCAGCACGATGGTGACCACGCTCGGCGACGGCGGAAGTGCCCCGGTCAAGGTGCAGGTGTTCGACGAGACCGGCGAGGAGGTCTCGATCGACCAGGCCGACCCGCCGGTACGCACCGCGGTGCGCACGCTGCTGGCCGAGGTGCACGGCAACGCCGAGGCGGCGGCGGAACAGGTGGAGATCGCCCTCGCCAGTGCGAACCGGGACGAAGTGGACAGCCTCACGCTGCAGGCGCTGCGCTGGACGGTCCGGCTCTCCACCGAATGCCTCGACCGGGACCTCCCGGTCACCGACTGGATCTCGGACGCCCTCACCTGAGGCGGCACATTGTCGAAAATGTGCCGCCGGAGGATTAGTGCAGGAGCGCCTTCACCAGCGCCGCGACCTGGTCGGTCTCGATCAGGAACGAGTCGTGCCCGTAGGGTGAGGTGATCTGCGCGGGCTCCGCCGCGCCGGGAATGCCCGCGGCCAGGTCACGGGCCTGGCGCATCGGGTAGAGCCGGTCGCTGTCGACGCCCGCGATCACGCTCCGCGCCGTGACCCTGGCCAGCGCCGAGCCGGCGCCGCCGCGGTCGCGGCCCACGTCGTGGGTGTTCATCGACCGGGTGAGCAGCACGTACGAGCCCGCGTCGAAGCGTCGCGCCAGCTTCGCCGCATGGTGGTCCAAATAGGACTCGACCGCGTACCGGCCGTCGTCGAGGGGGTCCTCCGAGCCCTGCGGCAGGCGCCCGAACCGCTGGTCGAGCTCGGCTTCACTGCGATAGGTCACATGCGCGATCCGCCGCGCGACGCCCAGCCCCCGGTGCGGACCCGCGCCGGGCGCCGCGTCGTGGTAGTCGCCGCCGCGCCAGCCCGGATCCGAAGTGATCGCGTGCAGCTGGGGCGCGGCCCAGGCGATCTGGTCCGCCGAACTCGCAGCCGGTGCGGCCAGCACGAGCAGCCCGGCAACCCGCGACGGGAAGGTCACCGCCCACTCCAGCGCCCGCATGCCGCCCATCGACCCGCCCAGCGCCGCGGCCCACCGCTCGATGCCGAGGTGGTCGGCGACCGCGGTCTCGGCGCGTACCTGGTCGCGAATCGTGATCGACGGGAACCGGCTCCCCCACGGGCCGCCGTCGGGACCGGGTGACGACGGCCCGGTCGACCCCTGGCAGCCACCGAGCACGTTCGGCACCACGACGAACAGCTCGTCGGTGTCCAGGGCGCGGCCGGGCCCGATCAGGCCGTCCCACCAGCCGGAGGTGGGATGTCCCGGCCCGGCCTCACCGGCGGCGTGGCTGTCGCCGGTGAGGGCGTGCTCGACCAGGACCGCGTTGGAGGCGTCGGAGTTGAGCCGCCCCCACGTCTCGTAGGCGATCCGGTATTCCGGCAGCGCGCCGCCGGCGTCCAGCCGAAGCCGGCCGCCCGCGACCCACTGCCGCCGTCCCAGTGGGTCTCCCTCCCGCCACGCACCGGTCGCCGGAGGAAGATCCACAGTGGACGGATCCGTCACAAGGCCGCCTTGGCCGCCCGGAATCCGGCCTCGAGGTCGGCCTTGAGGTCCTCCAGGCCCTCCAGGCCGACGGCGAGCCGCACCAGACCCGGCGTCACACCGCTGGCCAGCTGCTCCTCCGGGGTGAGCTGGCTGTGCGTGGTGCTCGCCGGGTGGACGATGAGGCTGCGCACGTCACCGATGTTAACCAGCTGGCTGTGCAGTTCGGTGCCGTCGACGAACTTCCGCCCGGCTTCGACACCGCCGCGCAGCTCGAACGACAGCACCGCACCGGCGCCCTGCGGCAGGTACTTCTGCGCCAACTCATGGTGCGGGCTGGACGGCAGGCTCGCGTAGTAGACGCGCTCGACCTCGTCGCGCTGCTCCAGCCACTCGGCCAGGGCCTTGGCGTTGCCGACGTGGCGCTCGACGCGCAGGGACAGCGTCTCGATGCCCTGCAGGATGAGGAAACTGTTGAGCGGCGAGATGGCCGCGCCGGTGTCGCGCAGCAGCTGAACCCGGGCCTTGGCGGCGTACGCGCCCGGGCCGAGGGCCTCCCAGTACTTCAGGCCGTGGTAGCTCGGGTCCGGCTCGGTGAAACCGGGGAAGCGCTCGGGGTAGGCGCCGAAGTCGAAGCCGCCGGCGTCGACCAGCACGCCCGCGATGGTGGTGCCGTGACCGCCGAGGTACTTGGTCGCCGAGTGGATCACGACGTCGGCGCCGTGCTCGATCGGGCGCAGCAGGTACGGCGTCGGGACCGTGTTGTCGACGATCAGCGGCAGTCCGGCCTCGTGCGCGACGTCGGCGACGGCGCGGATATCGAGCACGTCGCTGCCCGGGTTGGCCAGTGTCTCGCCGAAGAACAGCTTGGTGTTCGGGCGGATCGCGGCGCGCCACTGGTCCAGGTCGTTCTGGTCCTCGACGAACGACACCTCGACGCCGAGCTTGGGCAGCGTGTAGTGGAACAGGTTGTAGGTGCCGCCGTAGAGCTTCGGGCTGGACACGATGTGGTCGCCGGAGTTGGCGAGGTTGAGGACCGCGGCGTTGGTCGCGGCGGTGCCGGACGCGAAGGCCAGCGCGGCCACCCCGCCCTCGAGCGCGGCGACGCGCTGCTCGAGCACGTCCTGGGTCGGGTTGTTGATCCGGGTGTAGATGTTGCCGGCCTCGGCGAGGCTGAACAGGTCGGCGCCGTGCTGGCTGTCGCGGAAGACGTAGGACGTGGTCTGGTAGATCGGCGTGGCGCGGGCGCCCGTGGCCGGATCGGGGTTCGCGCCGGCGTGGATCTGCTTGGTCTCGAAGGACCAGGCCTGAGACTCGGTCATCGTCTTTCTCCTTGGTAGTGGGCGATTCTTCAGGGAAAGGGGCGCCGGGACCGAAGCTAGCCAGGTCGCGACCGGGCCCCCAACGGTTCTCAAGCACTGGGAGAGGCAGCTCCCTTGCCAACTAAATCTCTTAGTTGCTAAGATTCCCTGCAACAGGGACTTCCACAGCAAGGGAGCAATCATGGAGCGAGTCGACGTCCTGGTCGTGGGGGCCGGGCTGGGTGGCCTGTCCGCGAGCATGTTCCTGGCGCTCGAAGGCGTGCACGTGGTGACGGTCGAGCGGCATCCGGGCACGTCGCTGCACCCGCGCGCATCCGGTCAGACACCGCGCACGATGGAGCTGTACCGGTTCGCCGGGATCGACCGCGAGGTGCTCGGCGTGAGTCAACGGGCCTCGCAGGGGCTGCGGATCACGGTCGCGGCGAGCCTGGGCGGCCCGGTGTTCCACCGCATCGTCGAGGACCTCGCGGAGTTCGACCTGAGTGCGGCGACCGCGGCGCCGTGGGCCATGGCGGGACAGGACGTGGTCGAGCCGATCCTGCTGGAGCGGGCCCGCACGGCCGGTGCCGACGTGCGGTTCTCCACCGAACTGGTGTCGTTCGAGCAGGACGAGGACGGGGTGACGACGGTGCTGCGCTCGCGAGACAGCGGCGAAGAGACGACCATCCGTGCCGCGTACCTGGTCGCCGCCGACGGCGGACGCGGGCGCATCCGCGCGGCGCTGGGCATCGGAACCAGTGGCATCGGCGCCATCGGCCACTCGATCGGGGTGGTGTTCGACGCCGACCTCGGCGATCGCCTGATGCCCGGGGTCACCGACCTCTACTACCTGCGCAACGACGAGTTCACCGGGGCGCTGACCAACACCGACGTGCCCGGGCGGTACGTGTGCGCGGTCGATCTGCATCCCGAACGTGGCGAGACCATCGACGATTTCCCCGAGGAGCGGCTGGTCCGGCTGATCCGGATCGCGACCGATCTCCCTGATCTGGAGCCGAAGATCCAGTGGGCCGGCGCCTGGGAGATGGCCGCGCGGATCGCCGACCGGTTCGCCGCCGGACGGGTGTTCCTGGTCGGCGACGCCGCGAAGGTCACCCCGCCGACCGGTGGCATGGGCGGCAACACGGCTGTCGGGGACGGGCACGACATCGCGTGGAAGCTCGCCGCGGTGATCCGCGGCGACGCCGGGCCGGGCCTGCTGGACAGCTACGAGGCCGAACGCAAGCCGATCGCGGAGATGGTGGTCGCCACGTCGCTGCACAACGCGAAAGAACGGATGGTCCCGGATCTGGACCTGACGGGAGTTGCCGATCCGGTCGACCAGTTCGCGCTGACGCTGGGGTTCCGCTACCGCTCCGACGCGGTGCTGGCCGATGACGACGACCGGCTGGAGAACCCGCTCGAGCCCTCCGGCCGGCCCGGATTCCGCGCTCCGCACGTGCCTACCGCGACGGGATCCACCTGGGACTTCCTCGGCCACGGCTGGGTGTTGTTCGCCGAGCAGGGATGGCGTGACGCGATGGACGAGGTGCGCGCGAACACCGGAATCGCGGTGGAGTACCGGGAACGCGGGACCGATTTCGACGACCCGGAGGGTGTGTTCGGTGCGCGCTTCGGACTTCGCGAGGGCGGCGCGAGCCTGGTCCGGCCGGACGGGATCGTGGCGTGGCGCTGCGCCGAGGGCACCGCGGATCCGGCCGGGACTCTCTGGGACGTTTTGGCCCATGTTACCGATCCGACCAAAAGTAGGCAGACCCCGAGCAGACCGTAAACCGTTGCGACAAAAGCACGAAAGCCGTGACTGTGGTCGGATCGGTAACCTACGGCGCAGTCTGAGCAGATAGGCCGTATTCTCCGGGAATGGTGTCCGTGCGCAGCGTGGTCGACCGGGTGGGGCCGACGCTGCTGCACGCGCTGCAGCTGCCCGATCCCTGCCCGGCCGTCGCCGACGTGGTGATCGCCGAGCCCGGGACGCCCGCCCATCTCGGGGCGGGTGACCTGGTGCTCGGCGTCGCGACGACCGATCTGGACGCGGCGGTCGAGCTGGTGAAGCACAGCGCCGCGGCCGGTGCGGCGGCGGTGCTGCTGAAACCGCCGGCGGCCGCCAAACCGCCGGTGCGCCGGGCGGCGAAGTCGGCCGGTATCGCGCTGATCGAGGTGCGCGCGCCGGCCGCCTGGGCGCAGCTGATCTGGCTGCTGCGGACCGTGCTGGACGCGGCCGGCGAGGACCCCGAGTCGCGCGAGGGCGATCCCGGTTCCGGCGACCTGTTCCGGCTTGCGGACGCGGTCGCGGCGGTGGTCGACGCACCGGTGACCATCGAGGACACCAACTCGCGCGTGCTGGCGTATTCGGCGCGGCAGGACATCACCGATCCGGCCCGCGTGTCCACGATCATGGGCCGGCGGATCCCGGACGACGTGCTCGCGAAGTTCCGTTCCCGCGGGGTGTTCCGCGAACTGTCCCGCGGGCGGCAGACGATTTTCGTTCCGGCGCAACGGGATGGCACGCTGCCGCGGCTCATCGTGCCGATCCGGATGGGCGGCGAGCTGCTCGGGTCGATGTGGGCGGTGGTGCGCGGACCGGTGTCGGAGGAACGTGCGGCGGCGTTCGCGGACACCGCGCCGGTGGTCGCGCTGCACCTGTTGCGGCGCCGGGCCCACGCCGACGCCCAGCGCCGGGCGTCGGCCGAGCTGCTGCGCGCGGTGCTGGACGGGAAAGCCGGGCCGCGGGCGGCGATCGCGGAGCTGGAGCTGCCCGACGAACCACACCGCGTGGTCGTCGTCGACACCCCCGGCGACGACGAGGGTCTCCGGCTCGCGCTGCTGGAACGGATGTCGCAGGGCGTCGGGCGGCGTCCAATCGCGACAGAACTCGGCGGGCTGCTCTACACCGTGGTGCCGGAGGGAGCGGACTGGCCGTCGCTGGCCGACCCGTCCCGCGGCGCGCCGCGGGTGGCGGCCGGGAGCGCGGTGAAGATCGGCGAGCTGCCGCGGTCGCGGGCCGAGGCGGAGGAGACGCTCAGCCTGTTGCGAGCCGGGGTGATCGAAGGACCGTCCGGCAGCTTCGACGGGTTGTGGACCGCGTTGGCGTTGCACCGCACGGCAACCGCGGCGTCGGCGGCCGGTGTCGTCGAACTCGGGCCGCTGGACATGTTGCGCGAGTACGACCTGACCAACCGCACCGAGTACGTCGAGACGCTCTACGAGTGGCTGCGCTACCCCGGTGATCCACGATCGGCTGCGCGGGCGCTGCGCATCCACCCCAACACGTTCCGGTACCGGATGCGGCGCGTGCTCGAACTCGTTCCGCTCGACCTGGACGACCCGGATGTCCGGCTGGCCTTGCTGGTCCAGCTGGTCGCCGTGCGCTGGGCATAGCCCACGAACGCAGAACTCAAGCCCACGCACGTGGGACTCGCGAGTGCGCGAGTCCCACTCAGCGGCGCGAGTTCTGCGTTCGGCGTGTGCGTCAAACCTCGAGCAGGGTTTTTCCGATCGTCGCGCGGGTTTCGATGGCCCGGTGGGCATCGGCCGCCCGGTCGAGTGGGAACCGTTGTCCCACAAGGGGTTTGACGCGTCCGTTCGCCCCTTCCGCCAGCACCCACTCCGTCGCGGCGCGCAGGTCCGCCGGGCTGCCCAGCGGGCCGCGGCGCACGGTGACGCCCCGCGCGGCCGCCTCCTCCTCGGAAATCTCCGTCCACGCACCGCTCGCCAGCCCGTAGCTGAAGTGCCGCCCGCCGCGGCCCAGCAACCCGAACGCGGCGGCGCCGATCGCGCCGCCCACGCCGTCGAACACGACGTCCACCGGGCCGTCCACCCGCGACGCCCACTCCGGCAACGTGTAGTCGACCGTCGAGTGCGCCCCGAGATCCGCCGCCACCGCGGTCTTGCGGGCGCCCCCGGCCGCCGCGATCACCGTCGCGCCGGCGTTACGCGCCATCTGCACCAGCAGGCTGCCGACCCCGCCCGCGGCGGCCTCGACGAGCACACGCTCCCCCGCGGACACCCCCGCCGCACGGATCAGCGCCGTCGCCGTGCGGCCGTCGGCCAGCAGCGCCACCGCGTCATCCAGCGCCAGGCCGTCCGGCACCGGCAGTGGCGCGGCCGCGTCCACCACGACCCGCTCCGCGTAGCCACCCGACCCGGTCAGGCTCGTCACCACCCGGGCCCCCACGAGGTGGGCGTCCGCACCCGCGCCCACGGCCAGGACCACCCCGCCGACCCCGTTGCCGGGAATCACCGGCGGCTCGGCGCGGAACGGGCCGGGCCGGCCCGCCCGGAACTGCGTCTCCACGAAGGTGACGCCGGCGAACGTCACAGCGATCAGCGCCTCGCCCGGACCGGGCACAGGGTCCGGCGCCTCCCCCGGGATCAGCACGCCGGGCTCGCCGAACTCCGTCAACCACACGGCTCTCATGTTGATCATCCTGCTACCTCCACCAAAGTGAAGGTCAAGGCGTTGTTCTGCGAGCACCAGTCTGACACGAGACAATTGTCGGCATGGCACGATGACACCGCCAACCGGGTGGTTCACCGTGGTCAGCACCACGTCCGTCACAGACCGGAGGCAGTAGTGCGCATCGCCGTCCCCCGCGAGGTCAAGAAGCACGAGTACCGCGTCGCCGTGACCCCGGCCGGCGTGCACGAGCTGACGACGCGGGGCCACGAGGTCTTCATCGAGACCGGAGCCGGCACCGGATCCGCGATCAACGACGACGAGTACGTCTCCGCCGGTGCGAAGATCCTCGCCACCGCCGGCGACGTCTGGGCCGAAGGCGAACTGGTCCTCAAGGTGAAGGAACCCGTCGCCGAGGAGTATCCGCGCCTGCGCCGGGACCAGGTCCTGTTCACCTACCTCCATCTCGCCGCCGACCGCCCGCTGACGCAAGCGCTGCTCGACGCGGGCACGACCGCGATCGCGTACGAGACCGTGCAGCAGCCGACCGGCGCACTGCCGCTGCTCGCGCCGATGTCCGAGGTGGCCGGACGGCTCGCGCCGCAGGTCGGCGCCCACTCGCTGATGAAGCCCAGTGGCGGCCGCGGCGTCCTGCCCGGTGGCGTGCCCGGCGTGCACCCGGCGCGGGTCGTCGTGATCGGCGGTGGCGTCGCGGGTGTCAACGCCGCGCGCATCGCGCTCGGCCTCGGTTCCGACGTCGAGATCCTCGACACCAATGTGGATCGACTGCGTCAGATCGACCATGACTTCGCCGGCCGCATCCGCACCGTCACGTCCAACGCCTTGGCGGTGGAACAGGCTGTGCTGGAGGCCGATCTGGTGATCGGCGCGGTGCTCGTGCCCGGCGCGCGGGCCCCGAAGCTGGTGTCGAACGATGTGGTCGCGCGCATGCGGCCGGGCAGTGTGCTGGTGGACATCGCGATCGACCAGGGCGGCTGCTTCGCCGACTCGCACCCGACGACGCACGACGACCCGACCTACACCGTGCACGACTCGGTCTTCTACTGCGTGGCCAACATGCCCGGCGCGGTTCCGCGCACGAGCACGTACGCCCTGACCAACGTCACGCTGCCCTACGCCCTCCAGTTGGCCGATCACGGCTGGCAGGCCGCGCTGCGCGCCAACGAGCCGCTTTCGCTAGGACTCAACGCACACGCCGGCGCCCTGACCAACGCCGCGGTGGCCCAGGCCCACGACCTGCCGCACACACCACTGGCCGACGTTCTCGCCTGAGCCGGGCCTGGCGGCCCCGTTCAGCGGTCGTCCGTCACCCGTCGCAGCCGGTGAACAAGTATTTCGGCGTGACTTCGGCCCCCGCGTAAGCGAAGTCCGGAGATACCGCCTAAGCTGGTACGTGGCGGCCCGCTCCCAGTGACCCCCAGGCTGGTTGAGCGGGCCGCCCCTTTGTGCCCTCGCCTCGCCGACACACGCCCCCGGAGGGCGTCATCCGGTCACGAATAGGGCACTATGTGCGCGCGATCATGTTCAGCCGGGAGGGGCGCGCATGCAACACGACGGCAGCGGCCGGATATTCGTGCAGAATTTGAGCAAACACTTCGGTCCGGTCGCCGCGGTGCAGAACCTGAGCTTCGAGGTCCGCCCCGGCTCGGTGACGGGTTTTCTGGGCCCCAACGGCGCGGGGAAGACGACCACCCTGCGCATGTTGCTGGGCCTGGTCACACCGTCGGCCGGCGTCGCGACCATCAACGGCCGCCCCTACCACCAGCTGGGTAATCCGGCGCAGGTCGTGGGCGCTGTGCTGGAGAACGAGGGCTTCCACCCCCGGCGCACCGCGCGGAACCACCTCAAGGTGTATGCCGCGGCGATCGGTGCACCGGACCGGCGCGTCGAAGAGGTCCTGGGCCTGGTCGGGCTCTCCGGTGCCGCGGACCGTCGCGCGGGCGGCTTCTCGCTGGGCATGCGGCAGCGGCTCGCGCTGGCGACCGCGCTGCTCGGCAACCCGCAGGTGCTGGTGCTGGACGAGCCGGCGAACGGCCTCGACCCCGAGGGCATCGTGTGGCTGCGCAACTTCCTGCGCGCCTACGCCCGCGAGGGCCGCACCGTGCTGGTGTCGAGCCACCTGCTGTCCGAGGTGGAGCAGACGATCGACCAGGTCGTGATCATCAGCCACGGCGTGACGCGCTACTACGGACCGCTGGACCAGCTCCGCAGCAGCCAGCAGTCACGGGTGCTGGTGCAGGCCGCGGACCCGAACGCGCTCGTGAAAGCGCTTCAGGAAGCCGGGTTCACGCAAGTGGAGCCCACACCGGACGGCCGTGTCGCCGTGATCGGCGCGACCCGGCAGCAGATCGGCGACCTGGTGGCGAAGTCCGGTATCGCGGTCTACGGGATCGAGGAGGAGCGGGCGGACCTGGAGAAGTTGTTCTTCCAGCTGACCAGCCCGCAGTACGCCGGGATGCCGCCGCAGCCCTACGGCGGGCCGCCGCAGCAGGGCGGCTGGGGACCGCCACCACCGGGATATCCGCCGCAGCAGCAATACCAGCAAGCACCGCCGGGGTACCAGCAGGGCAACGGCGGCTGGGGAGGTCAGGGCTGATGGGCCGGTTGATCAAGGCGGAGTTCCGCAAGACGCTCAGCCTCAACACCTGGTGGGTCCTGATCATCCCGCTGGTGCTGGTGGCGTTCTGGATGTCGTTCGCCTGGGGCAAGATCACCAACGACTTCGCCGACTACATCGGCAGCGGCACCGCGCGGATCATCGCCGACCAGGCGGGTGTGTCGGCCGACGCGCTCCCCGTGGGGTTGCTGAGCATCGCGCACGGCGTGAACATCGCGCAGCTGATCCCGGCGATCTTCGGCGTGTTCGCCCTCGCCGGGGAGTACAGCAGCAAGACGATCACGACGACGTTCTTGACGGCGCCGAACCGGGTGTCCGCGCTGACCGCGAAGATGATCACCTACATCCTGTGGGGCGCGCTGTACGGTCTGCTCAGCTTCGCGGTCTCGGCACTGGCGACCGCGATGACGGTGGACGGCGACCGGCTGCCCAGCGGCGGCGAGTGGCTCGCGGCGTTCGGCGGCACGGTGCTCTCCTACGTTCTGGTGACGCTGTTCGGGATCGGCTTCGGCGCGGTGCTGAACAAGGTCGTGCTGGCCGTGATCCTGCTGATCGGGTACTTCCTGATCGTGGAGAACGTGCTGCTCATCGCGCTGTGGAACACCAGCGACATCTTCGGCGCGATCCTGCCGAACGGCACGGCGAACGGCATCGTCGGCGGTATCGCGGCGGAGGCGTTCGGGATCAGCTCGATCAACCTGCCCGGTTCGGTCGAGCACTGGGACAAGCTGGGCCTGCAGCTCGCGGCGGGGGCGCCCGGTGTGCTCTCCTGGTGGGCCGCGGCGCTGGTGTTCCTCGCCTGGACCATGGTGTTCTTCGTGGGCGGGTGGGCCTCGAACCAGCGGCGCGACATCACATAGCCGCTCACGCATAACCTGGCTTGGTGACTGCTGCACGACGACGACGCACTCCCGAGACCCTGCAGAACGGTTGGATCCGCCGGCTGACCGCGGCCTGCTGGCGGCATCCGGTCCTGGTCGTGGCTTCGCTGGCCGCCGCCGTGTTGAGCGTCGGCCTGCAGGCCGCGAGCCCGCTGCTGGTGAGGGTGGCCGTCGACGACGCGGTGGCGCAGCAGACTTCCCGGCTGGGGCTGCTCGTCGGCGGGCTCGTCGGTGTCCAGGTACTCATGTTCGGCACCGCGTTCGTCCGCCGGTACATGGGCGGGCGGCTCGCGCTGGACGTGCAGCACGACCTGCGGCAGTCGGTGTTCGACGCGGTGTCGCGGCTGGACGGCGGCAAACAGGACTCGCTGCGCACCGGTCAGGTGGTGTCCCGGGCGATCACCGACCTGCAGCTGGTCGTGTCGCTGTTGTTCGTGGTGCCGCTGTCGGCGGGCTCGGTCGTGTTCGCGGTGTTCTCCGTGATCGCGATGCTGTGGATGTCCCCAGGCCTGACCGTGATCGCGCTCATCGTGGTGCCCGCCGTGGCGATCGTCGCCGGGCTGGCGCGCAAACGCCTGTTCCCGGCGACCTGGTCGGCGCAGCAGCGCGCCGCGGACCTGGCGCAGCACGTCGAGGAGACCGTCACCGGCGTCCGCGTCGTCAAGGGCTTCGGCCAGGAGACGCGGGAGGTCGCGCGGCTGGAGAAGACCGCGCGGCGGCTGTTCGCCGAGCGGTTGCGCGCGGCACGGCTGGCCGCGGTGCCCACGGCGACGACCTCGGCGCTACCCGCCGCCGGGCAGGTCGCCGTGCTGGCCTTCGGCGGCATCCTGGCCCTGAACGGGCAGGTCACGCTCGGCACGTTCCTCGCGTTCGCCAGCTACGTGTCCGGGCTGATCGGCCCCGCCCGGATGATGTCCGCGCTGGTGGTGCAGGCTCAGCTGACGCGCGCCGGCGCGGAACGCGTGTACGAGCTGGTGGACGCCCAGCCCGAGGTCACCGATCCGGTCGAGCCGAAACCGCTCCCGGCCGGTCCGCTCGGCATCGAACTGGACGACGTGCGGTTCGGCTACACGAGATCGGAACCGGTCCTGGACGGGCTGACCCTGCGCGCCGAACCCGGGGAGACTCTCGCGCTGGTCGGTACGGCCGGCTCCGGCAAGTCGACGATCTCGCTGCTGTTGCCCCGGTTCTACGACGCGCATTCGGGCAGCGTCCGGCTCGGCGACCGCGATGTGCGGGAGGTGACACTGGCCGACCTGCGCAAGGCGATCGGCGTGGTGTTCGAGGAGGCGTTCCTGTTCTCCACGTCCATCCGCGACAACATCGCCTACGGCCGCCCGGACGCGAGCGACGAGGAGGTCGTCGCGGCGGCGAAGGCGGCCGAGGCGCACGCCTTCATCTCCGAGCTGCCCGAGGGCTACGACACCCAGGTCGGTGAGCGTGGCCTGACGCTCTCCGGCGGTCAGCGCCAGCGCCTGGGCCTGGCGCGGGCGCTGCTGACCGATCCGCGGGTGCTGATCCTGGACGACGCGACGTCCGCCGTGGACACCGTCACCGAGGCCGCCATCTACGACACACTGCGTTCGGTGACCGCGACCCGCACGACCCTGCTGATCGCGCACCGCAAGTCGACGCTGTCGCTGGCCGACCGGATCGCCGTGCTCGACGCGGGCCGCGTGGTCGACGTCGGTACCGCGGCCGAGCTGGAGCAACGCTGCGAACTGTTCCGCGAGTTGATCGCCGGACCGGACGAGGGCGTGGAGCAGGTGCACAAACGCGACTGCGAGGCGAGTCCGGAAACCGGGATCACCCCCGCGCTGTGGCCGGACACCGGGGAACGCGACGCGGTCGACGAGATGGCCGAGTCGGCAGCGCAACGCCAGGCTCCGGCGCCCGTGCCGGGAAGCGCGAGCATGGGCGGCGCGCTCAACGCACCACCGACGGCCGAACTGCTGGAGGGTGTGCGAAAGCTCCCGCCCGTCAAGGACCGGCCCTCGGTGGACGCGGACTCGGTCACCCAGCCCGATACCGGCTTCCGGCTCTCCTCGGCGTTGCGGCCGGTGCGCCGGTTGCTGATCACGGCGGTACTGCTGGTGGGGCTGGACGCGGCGGCGTCGATCGCGGTGCCCGCGCTGTACCAGCAGGGCGTCGACCACGGTGTGCGGCCGGGCCTGGCATGGGTGGTGTGGCTGTGCGCCGGGATCGGCGCGGCGATCATCGCGATCGACTGGTTCGTCATCGCGGCGCAGACCCGGATCACCGCGCGAGCGGGCGAGACGGTGCTGTATTCGCTGCGCGTCCGCAGCTACGCGCACCTGCAGCGGCTCGGCCTCGACTACTACGAGCGCGAGCTGTCCGGCAAGATCATGACGCGCATGACGACCGACGTGGACGCCTTGTCGACATTCCTGCAGACCGGTGTCGCGCAGGCGGTGATCAGCGCGCTGACGCTGGTCGGCATCACCGGCGCGTTGCTGTTCACCGACGTGTCCCTGGCTCTCTACGCGCTGTCCGTGGTGCCGGTGCTGGTGATCGCGACGGTCGTCTTCCGGCGGCTGTCCAGCGCGGCCTACACGGAGGCGCGCGAGAAGGTCAGCGTGGTGAACGCCGACATGCAGGAGAACGTGAGCGGCCTGCGGGTGGCGCAGGCGTACAGCCGTGAGGAGCGGTCGGCGGAGGACTTCGCCTCCCGCAGCGACGCCTATCGCCGGTCACGGCTGCGCGCGCAGCGGTACGTCGCGACGTACTTCCCGTTCGTGACCCTGCTGTCCGGTGTCGCGGAGGCGATCGTCCTGGTGGCGGGGGCCAACCGGGTCGCGGACGGCACGCTCGCGGTCGGTGTGCTGCTCGCGTTCCTGCTGTACCTGAACCTGTTCTTCTCCCCGATCCAGCAGCTGTCGTCGGTGTTCGACGGTTATCAGCAGGCGAAGGTCGGCCTGCACCGGATCGGCGACCTGCTGCGGACCCCGACCTCGGTGCCGCCGCCGACGGATGCGGTTCCGGTGCCCGAGCGGCTGCGCGGTGACGTGAGCTTCGATGCGGTCGACTTCTCCTACACGGGCACGGAAACCTTGGCCCTGACTGACATTTCGCTGAAGGTGTCGCCGGGCGAGACGGTCGCCCTGGTCGGCGCGACCGGTGCCGGTAAGTCCACTGTGGTCAAACTGGCGGCACGCTTCTACGATGCGACGAGTGGCAAAGTGAGCATCGACGATGTCGACGTCCGCGACTACGACCTGGCCGGACTGCACCGGCGGATGGGCGTGGTGCCGCAGGAGGCGCACCTGTTCGCCGGAACGGTGGCCGACAACGTCCGCTACGGGAACCCGGAGGCGGACAACGCGGAGGTCGAAGCGGCGGTGCGGGCGGTGGGCGCGATCGACGCTGTTGCCGCTATGCCGCAAGGCTTCTACCAGCCGGTGGGCGAACGGGGCCGGTCGTTGTCGGCAGGCCAGCGCCAGCTCGTCGCACTGGCCAGGGCCGAACTCGTGGACCCGGACGTGCTGTTGCTCGACGAGGCCACGGCCGCACTCGACCCGTCGACCGAAGCCACGGTGCTCGCCGCGACGGAGACGGTAGCCAAACGCCGCACGACTTTCGTGGTGGCCCACCGCCTGGCCACGGCAGCCCGAGCGGACCGCATCGTCGTACTCGACCATGGCCGGATCGTCGAACAGGGCACGCACGAGGAACTCCTGGCGGCGAACGGCCACTACGCCCACCTCTGGCGAACCGGCTCATAGAAAGTCGCACATTGTCGAAAAGGCGCCGCGCCACGGACCTACAGACGCGGCACATTGTCGAAAAAGTGCGACGGCGTCAGGCGAAGACCTTTCCCGGGTTCAGGATTCCCAAGGGGTCCAAGGCATCCTTGACCGCCCGGTGCATCGCCAGCACCTCGGGACTCACCTCGCGCCGCAGGCCGCCGCGCTTGAGCAGACCGATCCCGTGCTCCCCGGTCACTGTCCCGCCGAGCTCGACCGCGTCCGCGATGATGTCCTCGAACGCGGCCTGCGCCCGGTGCCGAGCGGCGTCGTCTCCGATGGGGGTGATCAGCAGCGGATGCAGGTTCCCGTCTCCGGCGTGGGCGATGTTCGCGATCAACGTGTCGTGCGTGGCCGCCGCCTTTTCGATCCGGGCCAGCATCTCCGGCACCATCGCGCGCGGCACGCACACGTCCTCGGTCAGCACCGGGCCGAGGCGTTCCAGCGCCGGGTAGGCCAGGCGGCGCGCGTCGAACAGGGCTTCGGCTTCGTGTTCGTCCGTGGACAGCGCCGCCCAGGACGCCCCGGCCTCCTCGAAGCATCGGAGGATCGTCCGGGCCTCCTCCTCGCCGGCGTGGCCGGGCGTGTCGACCCGGCCCAGCAGGACGACGTTCGCCTCGGTGGACAGGCCCATGTTCTTCCAGGCGTCCACCGCTTCCAGGCAGTGCTTGTCGACCAGCTCCAGCGCGGACGGGATCACCCCGGACGCGGACACCGCACTGACCGCCTCACCCGCGGCGACCACCGAGTCGAAGTATCCGGCGATCGTGCGCTCGGGCTCGCGCTGCGGCCGCAGCCGGAGCGTGATCTCGGTGATCACGCCGAGAGTGCCTTCGGAGCCGACCATCAGCCCGCACAGGTCGTACCCGGCGACGCCCTTGGCGGTGCGCCGGCCCAGCCGGACGACGTCGCCGCGCCCGGTGACCACCTCGAGCGCGAGCACGTAATCCCTGGTCACGCCGTACTTCACACAGCACAGCCCGCCCGCGTTGGTGGCCACGTTCCCGCCGATCGTCGACCACGGCGCGCTCGCCGGGTCCGGCGGGTACCACAGCCCCTGCTCCGCGCAGATCGCGCGCAGGTCGTCGTTGACCACACCCGGCTGCACGACCGCGAGCCGCTCGGACCGGTCGATCTCCAGGACGGAGTCCATCGCCTCGAAGGAGATCATGATGCACCCGTCGACAGCGTTAGCTCCGCCGGACAAACCGGTCCCGGCCCCGCGCGGCACCACCGGGATCCGGTGCTCGCCCGCGAACCGCACGACGTCCCGCACCTCGTCGGTCCCGCGCGGCCGCACCACCGCGGCGGCCTGCCCGTACTCGGCCCACTCCGCGTGGTCCTGCAGGTACGACTCGACCACGGCCGGGTCGTCCACCACCCGGTCCGCCGGAAGGACCCGCCGCAGAGCGGCCACCAATGTCGGGGAATCCATCATTACCTCCAACCAAGGAGGTTACCGGTGTGACAGCCGCCGCCGAGCGCGCAGAGGCGCTGGTGAGACGCCCGCTACACGGGCTCACCGCACGCGCCCGGAACGCCTCGACCGGCACCGGTTCGGCGCGGGTCAGCTCGACGGCCGGCGGAACTCGGGCGGCACGCAGGCGAGCTGAGCCGCGAGATCCCAGTCCGCGGGCCGGGCTTTCGGGTCGAACCAGGAAGCACCGTCAGCAATCCACTTCTCCCGGTAGTGGACCGCGGCCGCGCGGTCGATCTCGTCCAATCCGGCCTCGGCGCCGCAGCAGTCACAGATGATGTAGCTCGGGCTGGCACCGTCGGGACCCCACGGGGGCTCCTCCAGGTCGTAGCCGCACACGCGACACGGGTAGTCCGGGCATTCGTCGGGAATCGTCATGAGAAGTTCCCCACGATCTGGCTGTAGCTGGGATGGGACGGGTCGACGACGTGGTACGTCCGCATCACTCCGGACTCCGAACGGACACCGAGGCGGTTGGTCGCCGGGTCCCAGACCTCGATGTTGTGCGAGCCGTCCCAGATCTGGACCCTACGGCTCATGGATCCGGGCGGCGGGTTGTCCATGTACCCGTGTGCCTCCCGGACATACTGCCGCGCGTTCTGCAGGTGCGGGAACTCCTTGCCGTGCTTCTTCCAGTGCCCGTAGGCGTTCTGCGCCGGCGTCTTGTTCTTCCGCGGCGACCAGCTCAGGCGATCGCAGGCGGACAGCCCCAGCGGGTCGAACCAGTTGACCGGGTTGGCCACGTAGTTGTGCGGCGTGTAGCCGCCGGCGAGCCCGATCGGGTCAGGACTGCCGTAGCGGCCGGTGCCCGGGTCGTAGTACCGGTGGTAGTTGTAGTTGAACCCGGTTTCCGGGTCGAAGTACTGACCGGGATAGCGCAACGGGGTCGTCGTCGCCCCGGCGGCCGGTCCGGGGAGCTGTTCACCCCACAACGTCGTCCGCGACTGCCAGCTGATTTCGCCACGGACGTCGACGAGTTCCGACGGGCTGCCGACGAGATCGGTGACGATCGCGTAGAAGCGCTCGTCCACCCAGGCCTGCGGGGCGGATTTCGCGGCGCGCCGCTCGACCTGGGTGAGCGCCCGGAAGCCGCCCGGTTCCCAGTCCCACGTCGTGATCGAATCCGTCGACCACGCGTACTGCTCCGCGAGTTCCGTGCCGTCCCAGACGAAATCCACGCGGTCGAGCTCAACCCCGTTCTCGTCGACCCGTGCCTTCGCGATCCGGCGGCCGAGCGGGTCATAGCGGTAACGCCAGCGCGCACCGTCCGGGGTCACGACGCCGACGAGGCGGTCGTGCGAATCCCAGGAGTAGTGCCAGGTGTCCGGCTTCCTCGACAGGCGGGTGCGCTGCCGCATGGTCATCCGGCCCTGGCGGTCGTAGCCGTAGCGCGTGTTCCCCGCGGCCGTCAGCAGCGTGCCCGCATAGGACCTGGCGCCCTCGGTCTCACCCGCTCCGGCTGCCGCTGCCACCAGGTTGCCGGCGGCGTCGTAGGCGTACCGCTCGCCCCGGCCTTGCGCCTGCACCGAAGTCACGCGGCCGAGCGGATCCAGGTCGAAGTAGCGACCGCCGCTCAGACGGTCGCCGACCGCCTGCACGAAACCGTCGGCGCGGTAGCGGTAACTGCGCTGCTGCAGCTGGTTCGGCCGGTGCGCCTGCCCCGGCATCGCCGAAACGGTCTGGCTCCTCAGCCGGTGGCTGGCATCCCAGGTCTGCGCGATGGCGGTGCCGGTGTCGATGAGCCGTTCGACCTCGTTGCCGGCGGGGTCGTAGCCGAACGACATCGTGCGGCCCGCCGTCCGGAGCAGGATCGGACGGTGGTTGCCGTCGTAGCTCCACGAACTGGTGGCGCCGGACGGCGTGACTCGCTCGATGCGCCGTCCCACGGCGTCGTAGACCGAGGCCACCGAGCGGCCGTTGACCGTTTCCCGCACGACCCGGCCGGCAAGATCGCGCTCGAAGACCAGCTCGGCCGCGTTGTTCACCGCACCGGCCATGTTGCCGGCCGCGTCGAACCGGAACACCGTGCGGTCGCCGTCGGCGGTGCGGGTTTCGACGACGTTGCCCAGCGAGTCCCAGACGTAGTCGATCACCTGGTCCGGACCGGTGCTGCGCCGGACCAGCCGCCCGGCCGCGTCGTACTGCCGCTCGATGGTCCGCCCGTTGAAGTCGGTTTCGCGCACCAGGTTCCCGGCCGCGTCGTACTCGTAACGCCACGCCTGGCCCAGCGGGTTGGTCACCGAAACGAGCCTCATGAGACGGTCGTAGCCGAACTCGGTCCGCGCCCCGTCCGGAGCGATCCGCGCGGCGGGCAGGTCGAAGTGGGTCGTCTCCGTCCTCGTCACCTGCCCCAGCGGATCGACGTGCTCGACCTGGTTGCCTTCGCCGTCGTAACGCCAGCGTTCGGTCGAACCGTCCGGAGTGGTCCGCCAGAGCGGCTTGCCCTCGACGCTCCACCCGAACCTCGTCACGCCGCCGCGCGGGTCCTCGATCGCCGTGATCCGGCCGAACACGTCCCGCACGTAGCGGCTCGTGGCTCCCGTCGAATCCACCACGCGGACCGCCAGTCCGGCGGCGTCGGTCGTGATCCGGCGGGTGTGGCCCAGTGCGTCGGTCACCGCCGTGAGGTGGCCGCGCTCGTCGTGCTCGTACCGCGTCGTCGCGCCGAGTGGATCGGTCGCCGCCACCAGGTTTCCCGCGCGGTCGTAGGCCCACTGCCAGACCGCGCCCGTGGGCTCGGTCAGCCTGGTCATCAGGCCCGACGAGTCATACGCGGCCTCGATGATGCTGCCATCGGCGCGGGTCAGGCCGGTCAGGTTGCCCAGTTCGTCGTAGTCGAACGAGGTGCGATTGCCCAGCGGGTCCGTTTCGGCCAGCAGCCGGTCGCGGTCGTCCCACTCCCGCGTCGTCCGGTTGCCGAGCGGGTCCACCTCGGCCACGACCCGGCGCCCCGCGTCCAGGTGGTACGTCGTCGTCCGGCCGAGCGCGTCGGTGAACCGGGTGACCTTGTCCGCGTAGTCGAAGGTGCCGTCCAGCGCGCCGCCCGATCCGACGTTCTCGATGCAGCGGCCGCGCTCGTCGTAGACATAGCGGTACCACTCGCCGTTGCGGTCGGTCCACTGCGTGATGCGGCTGTCGCCGTCGTAGTCGAATCTCAGTGGTGCGCCTGACGAGTTGACGACTTCGACCAATCGATCCGCGTCGTCGTACGTGTAGCGGCTCAGCACCACGTCGCCGCCGTGCGGGTTGCGCAACCGGAGTCGCCGGACCAACCCGTCCTCGGTGTCGACGTCGATGTGGTGGCCACCGGAATGCCGCACCGCGCGCAACGAGCCACCGTCGTCACGGTCGAAGTCGATGTGCTCGCCGCCCCGATCACGGACCGACCGCAGCCATGCTCCCGGCGCCCGGGAAAAGCACCAGGTCCGACCGGTTTCCGGGCGCCGGATCTCGTACCCGTCCTCGGTACGGCAGAGCGGCCACTGTGGACCCAGTTGCGGTAGCACTTCGCCGTTCGCGCCAGGCACGGGGTAGACCAGCAGCATCCCGTCGTCGGCGACGTAGACGACGCCCAGACCGTCGAACTCCAAGCGCTGGTCCACCGTCGAGGCCCAGGTCCGGCCGAACGAGCGGCCTGCGCGATAACTCGACACGTGGGTTCGCCGGAGCACCAGCGGCAGGAGCCCGTCGAGTTCGACGTCCGTCTGTCCGAGCACCATTTCGCCGGTCGCTACGTCGATCGGGTCGTTTTCACACGTCCGCGCCGTCTCCGGGGTCTTGGTGCCGGCGGGATCGCCCGGCCTGCTCGATGCCGATGCCGGTGACGTGCCGTCGACGCCGTCCGGGCTGTGCGGCGCGTCCGGACCTTTGAGGTCAGGGCTGTCGATCTTGCTGCCGCCACCGTGCGCGGCCGAGGGAGTGGTGCCGTCCCCACCGAATTTGCGCCCCAGTTTGCGCAGCGCCTGGATGATCTCGTCCAGCTTCTCGATGATCCGGCTGATCCGCGGCGACACGTTCCCGATGGTCTTGACCAGCTTGCGGACGAAATCCGAAATGCGCGTGACCGCACCCGAAATCGCGGTGGTGGCCTGGGCGGCGATCAACGGCGTCGCGAACCCCAGCGTGCCCGCCGCCTCCAGCGCCCACGTGATCAGCTTGCCGACCAGCTCCGCGACGATGTCGCGCACCATCTCCCGCACGAACCCGACCACGGTGCCCATGATCATCACGCCGGTGGAGATGCCGTCCGCCAGCGACGCGGCGCCCGCCACCGCGGCCGCCTGCTCCGCGCCCGCGCCCCGGTAGGTGTCCGCCGCCTGCCCCGACCACCCCGCCGTACCGCCGTCGACCTCGTTCTTCAGGTCGCCCGCGATCGTGCCGACCTCCTTGGCGACGTTCGCCCAGGTGTCGGAGAACGACTGGATCACCGGTGGATCACCCGCCAGCCAGTCCAGCGCCTCCTTAAGCGGCCGCACGTGCTCGATCAGCCACGCCACCCCGTACTGCGCGAGCGTGCCCAGCGGGTCGATCACCATCGACAGGATCTCCAGGCCCGTGCCGAGCGCGCCCAGACCGCCCTCGACCCACGACCCGTCCTTCACCCCGTTGGACAAGTCCCGCGCCGACTCGAGGATCCCGATCCCGGTGACCCCGGTCGTCGTCGACTGGGCCTGCGCGACCAGCGGATTGCTCATGTGAGGGGCTCGCCCATCTGCTTGACCGCCTGCCCGACTCCCTCGTCCTGTCCCTCGTAGGCGGTGGACGCGGTCCGGACGTTGCCTGCGGTGCCGCTGACCGACTCCTTCGCCGCCTCGAGCGCGCGAATGCCCATCTGTTCGAACGGGTCGAGCATCATCGCGAACGGCTGGCAGATCACGCCGAACGCGCCGTTGCTCATGCTGACCTGCCGGGCCGCATCGACAGCGGTCTGCAAGCGCTCGGCCAGGCCGTCGACCTTGCCGGCGTGCGTGCCGAGCTCGTCGGTGAGCACCTCGTAGCCGTTCGCGGCACCGCGGGCCGCGGATCCGCCCGCTCGCGTCGCGGCTCCCCGCGCGAAGCTGCTGGTCATGGCTCCCCCTTCAGTCGCGTCGCAGGTAGGACTGGTCTCCGAAATCGTCGTCATCGCGGCGGGCCGGGCGCTGCGGGGGCGGTGGGCGGCGCGGCGGTTCGTCGTCGGCCTCGTGCTCGATCCGCAACTGGCGGCCCGGGGCGGGTGGCTCGGGGTCCTCATCCGGCGGCTCCGGGAAGTTCTCCACCGCGGTCCGCACGATGTGCTGGCCCGCGGTATCCGCCGCGCCGACGGTCTCGGCCACGATTTCCTGGATGACCTGCGGATACTTCGACTGGGCCCGCTGCATCGCCTTGAGCACGTTCCCCGCGATCTCGTCCGGGCTCATCGAGCTGACGGCGTCGGTCATCCGGACATCGGTCGGGATGCCGTTGTTGCCGACGGTCACGCTGACCGCCCCGTTCGCCACCGACTCGGTGATCGTGATCTGCTCGACCTCGCGCCGCATCGCCTGAAAGCGCTCCGACCGCTCGGCCGCGCCCCGCTCCCAGTCGTCGACCATGCGCTCGATGTCCGACAGATCCGCCACCGAAGACCCCTTTCCGCTCTCCCCTGCAGACGGTGCGGCGACCGTACCGGTTCCATGGCGTTCCCGTACCGGAGATCAGCAGGACCCATACCCGTCCGAACCAAAGCTGGACCGATCAAGTGAGGAATCCCAAACTCCGCCGCGGGGACTTGGGCCACTTCGATCACAACGGTGAACGTCAGGGGGTTAGCCTGGTAGGCGCATCAAACGGACAACAAGATCGAGATATGGATAGAGGCGAGTCCCAGCCGTGTCCAGCAGCAGCCCTGCGTCACAGTTCGGCCCCAACGAATGGCTCGTCGAGGAGATGTACGACCAGTTCCTCGCCGACCCCGATTCAGTAGACGCCGCATGGCACGAGTTCTTCTCGGACTTCAAGCCGACGCAGACCATCGAGTCGAAGCCGGACGCGGCACCCGCGCCCGTCCGGGAGCAGCCCGCCAAGCCGGGCAACGGCCAGGTCAACCAGGCTGCGACTGCCCCGGCCGCGCCCGCTCAGCCGACGCCCGCCCCCGCCGCGAAGCCGGCCGCCCAGCCCGCGAAGCCCGCCGCCGCGAAGCCGGCCGCCGCGGCCACGAAGCCGCCCACCGCGGAGACGGAGAGCAAGCAGCTGCGGGGCGCCGCCGCCGCGATCGCCAAGAACATGGACGCCTCGCTGGCCGTGCCGACCGCCACCAGTGTGCGCGCGGTCCCGGCCAAGCTGATGGCCGACAACCGCATCGTCATCAACAACCACCTCAAGCGGACCCGCGGCGGGAAGATCTCGTTCACGCATCTCATCGGCTATGCCATGGTGCGGGCGCTGCACGACTTCCCGAACCTGAACCGGCACTACGCGCTGATCGACAACAAGCCGCACGCCGTCACGCCGGAGCACGTCAACCTCGGCCTGGCCATCGACATGAAGGGCAAGGACGGCGGCCGCACGCTGGTCGTCGCCTCGATCAAGAACTGCGAGAACATGACGTTCCGCCAGTTCTGGCAGGCCTATGAGGACATCGTCAAGAAGGCGCGCACCAACAAGCTGACCGCCGACGACTTCGCCGGCACCACCATCTCGCTGACCAACCCCGGCGGCATCGGCACCAACCACTCGGTGCCGCGGCTGCAGGCCGGCCAGGGCGCGATCATCGGTGTCGGCGCGATGCAGTACCCGGCCCACTTCGAGGGCACCAGCGAGGAAACCCTCGTCAAGCTGGGCATCAGCAAGATCATGACGCTGACCTCGACCTACGACCACCGCATCATCCAGGGTGCCGAGTCGGGCGAGTACCTCAAGCGCATCCACGAGCTGCTGCTCGGCGAGGACGGCTTCTACGACGACATCTTCACGTCGCTCCGCCTCCCGTACGAGCCGGTCCGCTGGGTCTCCGACATCCCCGAGGGCGAGATCGACAAGACCGCCCGGGTGCTCGAGCTGATCGACGCCTACCGGATGCGCGGCCACCTGATGGCCGACACCGACCCGCTGAACTACCGCCAGCGCCGCCACGAGGACCTCGACGTCCTCTCGCACGGCCTGACCCTGTGGGACCTCGACCGCGAGTTCGCCGTCGGCGGGTTCGCCGGCCAGCAGAAGATGAAGCTGCGCGACGTGCTCGGTGTGCTGCGCGACTCCTACTGCCGCACCGTCGGCGTCGAGTACGCCCACATCCTGGACCCGGAGGAGCGCCGCTGGATCCAGGACCGCGTGGAGGTCCCGCACGCCAAGCCGGACCCCAACGTCCAGAAGTACATCCTGTCCAAACTGAACGCCGCCGAGGCCTTCGAGACCTTCCTGCAGACGAAGTACGTCGGTCAGAAGCGGTTCTCGCTCGAAGGTGGCGAGACCGTGATCCCGCTGCTGGACACCGTCCTGGACAAGGCCGCCGAGCACGAGCTCGACGAGGTCGTCATCGGCATGCCGCACCGTGGCCGGCTGAACGTGCTGGCCAACATCGTCGGTAAGCCGATCTCGCAGATCTTCCAGGAGTTCGAGGGCAACCTCGACCCGGGCCAGGCGCACGGCTCCGGTGACGTCAAGTACCACCTGGGCGCGGAGGGCAAGTACTTCCGCATGTTCGGCGACGGCGAGACGAAGGTGTCGCTGGCGTCCAACCCGTCGCACCTGGAGACCGTCGACCCAGTACTCGAGGGCATCGTCCGCGCGAAGCAGGACATCCTGGACAAGGGTGACAGCGACACCGGCGGCTTCTCGGTGCTGCCCGTGCTGCTGCACGGTGACGCGGCGTTCGCCGGACAGGGTGTGGTGGCCGAAACCCTGAACCTGGCGCTGCTGCGCGGCTACCGCACCGGCGGCTCCGTCCACATCATCATCAACAACCAGGTCGGCTTCACCACGGCGCCCGAGCACGCCCGCTCGTCGCAGTACGCGACCGACGTGGCGAAGATGATCGGCGCCCCGATCTTCCACGTGAACGGTGACGACCCGGAGGCGGCGCACTGGGTGGCCAGGCTGGCCGTCGACTACCGCCAGGCGTTCAACAAGGACGTCGTCATCGACATGATCTGCTACCGCCGCCGCGGCCACAACGAGGGCGACGACCCGTCGATGACGCAGCCGGCGATGTACGACATCATCGACACCAAGCGGTCGGTGCGAAAGACCTACACCGAGTCGCTGATCGGCCGCGGTGACATCTCCGTCGAGGAGGCCGAGGCCGCGCTGCGCGACTTCTCGAGCCAGCTGGAGCACGTCTTCAACGAGGTCCGCGAGCTGGAGAAGCACCCGATCGCGCCGAGCCCCTCGGTCGAGGAGGAGCAGCAGGTGCCGGCGAAGGTTCCGACCGCGGTGCCCGCCGAGGTCATCGAGCGGATCGGGGACGCGTTCGTCAACGTCCCGGAGGGCTTCAGCCCGCACCCGCGCGTCAAGCCGGTCATGGAGCGGCGGTTCAAGATGTCCCGCGAGGGCGGCATCGACTGGGCCTTCGGCGAGCTCCTCGCGTTCGGGTCGCTGGCGATCGAGGGCCGTCTGGTGCGACTGTCCGGTCAGGACTCCCGGCGAGGCACGTTCACCCAGCGGCACTCGGTGCTGATCGACCGCAAGACCGGCCGGGAGTACGCGCCGCTGCAGAACCTGGCCGACGAGCAGGGCAGGGTGATGATCTACGACTCGGCTCTGTCGGAGTACGCCGCCGTCGGGTTCGAGTACGGCTACTCGGTGGTCAACAACGAGGCGCTCGTGCTGTGGGAAGCGCAGTTCGGTGACTTCGTCAACGGCGCGCAGACCGTGATCGACGAGTACATTTCCTCCGGCGAGGCCAAGTGGGGCCAGCGCTCGGACGTCGTGCTGCTGCTGCCGCACGGCCACGAGGGCCAGGGTCCGGACCACACGTCGGGCCGCATCGAGCGGTTCCTGGCGCTGTGCGCGGAAGGCTCGATGGCCGTCGCGGTGCCGTCCACCCCGGCGAACTACTTCCACCTGCTGCGGCGCCACGCGCTGGACGGCATCCAGCGCCCGCTGATCGTCTTCACCCCGAAATCGATGCTGCGGAACAAGGCCGCGACCTCGCCCGTCGAGGACTTCACCGGCGACTCGAAGTTCATGTCGGTCATCGACGACAAGGAAGTCGACCCCGGCAAGGTGCGGAAGGTGCTGCTGACCTCCGGCAAGCTTTACTGGGAGCTGGTGGCGGAGCGAACCAAGCGCGACGCCAATGATGTGGCGATCGTGCGGATCGAGCAGTACTACCCGCTGCCGAAGACCAAGCTGCTGGCCGCCCTGGAGCGCTACACCGGGGCCGAGGTGGTCTGGGTCCAGGAGGAGCCCGAAAACCAGGGCGGGTGGCCGTACTTCGGCCTGCACCTGCCGCGGACGTTCCCGGATGTGCTCGGCAAGCTCGACGTGGTCTCGCGCCGCCCGATGGCCGCCCCCTCCGCGGGTTCGTCCAAGGTGCACGAGGTCGAGCAGAAGGCCCTGATCGCCAAGGCCTTCAGCTGATCCAGCCCCAGTAAGCGCCCTCCCCCGCGGGGGAGGGCGCTTACTGCTTTCCGCGTGTTCAGGGGTTGGGCGCCGTGGCGCCTTCGATTACGTCCAGGACCTGTCGCGCGGTGACCGCGCCGACGGCCTTGCCGGTGTCGTCGACCACGACGCCCAGTCCGGCGGGCGATGACAGCGCCGCGTCCAGGGCTCCCCGCACCGGGGTGCCGCGCCGGTAGAGCGAGCCGCCGGCGACCAGATCGCTCTCCGCCAGTGAACCGTCCACACTGGATCCCGGTGACAACCAGCCGCGCGGCTGACCGGAGTCGTTGACCGCCAGCAGCCACTCCTGGACGGGGCCGGATACGTTGTCCCCCAAGGAGACCGTCGCGATGCCCTGGACCTCCACGCCTGAGGAGTCCACGAACGACAGTCCACGGTAGCCACGGTCGCGACCGACGAACGAGGACACGAAGTCGTCAATCGGGCGTCGCAGCACGTCGGCCGGCGTGCCGTACTGGGCGAGGCGTCCGCCGACGCGCATCACAGCTACCTTGTCGCCCAGCCGCACGGCCTCGTCGATGTCGTGGGTGACGAACACGATCGTCTTGCCCAGCTGGGACTGCAGGCGAAGCAACTCGTCCTGCAGGCCCTCGCGCACGATCGGGTCGACGGCCGAGAACGGCTCGTCCATCAGCAGCACCGGCGCGTCCGCGGCCAACGCCCTGGCGACGCCCACCCGCTGGCGCTGACCACCGGACAGTTGCGACGGATAGCGGTTGCCCAGCTCAGGCGGCAGGCCCACGACCTCCAGCAACTCGGCCGCGCGGTCGCGGGCCTTCCGTTTGCCCCAGCCCGACAGCACCGGCACCGTGGCGACGTTGTCCAGCACCGTCCGGTGCGGGAACAGTCCCGCGTTCTGGATCACGTACCCGATGCCGCGGCGCAGCACCGGCGGATCCGATTCGCGGATGTCCGTGCCGTCGAGCAGGACACGTCCCGACGTCGGCTCGACCATCCGGTTGATCATGCGCAGTGAGGTGGTCTTCCCGCAGCCCGACGGCCCGACGAACACCGTGATGGTGCCCTCGTCGATCGTCAGGCTCAGGTCGTCGACAGCGAGGGTGCCGTCCGGATAGCGCTTGGTCACCCCGTCGAACTCGATCAACACACCCTCCCGGTCGAGCTGTCCCGGGGACGCGGACCAACACCCCCGGGACCGCCCAGCTTAGCCGGTGACACCGTCCTCGACCGCCGCCTTCGCCACCGCGGCGGCGACCTCGGGGGCGACCCGCGGGTCGAGCGGGCTGGGCACGATGCGGTCCGGCCCCAGGTCGTCCCGCGCCACGGCGACGATCGCCTCGGCGGCGGCCAGCTTCATGTTCTCGGTGATCGCCCGCGCGCCCGCGTCCAGCGCGCCACGAAACACGCCGGGGAAGGCGAGCACGTTGTTGATCTGGTTCGGGAAGTCGCTGCGGCCGGTCGCCACGATGGACGCGTACTTGGCGGCCGCCTCCGGGTGGACCTCCGGGTCCGGGTTGGACAGCGCGAACACGATCGGCTGGTCGGCCATTTCACCCAGCAGTTCCGGGTCGATCGTGGAACCGGACAGTCCGAGGAACACATCGGCGCCGCGCAGCGCCTCGGCCACCCCGCCCCGGAGTCCGGCCTTGTTGGTCGTCTCGGCCAGCTTCTCCTTGACCGGGTTCAGGCCGCCGCGACCGGAGTGGATGATGCCACGCGAGTCGAGCACGGTGACGTCGGCGGCGCCGGCCTCCTGCAGGATCTTCGCGCACGCCACACCCGCGGCACCGGCGCCGGAGATGACGATCCGCTGCTGCGCGATGTCCCGGTCGAGCACCAGGTTCGCACCGCGCAGCGCGGCCAGCGTGACGATCGCCGTGCCGTGCTGGTCGTCGTGCATGACCGGGCAGTCCAGCGCCTCCTTGAGCTTGTCCTCCAGTTCGAAGCAGCGCGGCGCGGAGATGTCCTCCAGGTTGACCGCACCGAACGACGGGCGCAGCCGCACCAGCGTCTCGACGATCTCGTCGACGTCCTTGGTGTCGAGCACCAGCGGGATCGAGTCCAGCCCACCGAAGGTCTTGAACAGCACCGCCTTGCCCTCCATGACCGGAAGCGAGGCGCTCGCGCCGATGTCACCCAGCCCGAGCACCGCGGTCCCGTCGCTGACGACGGCCACGAGCCGGTGCGCCCACGTGTAGCGCTCCGCAAGGTCGGCGTTTTCGGCGATGGCGCGGCTGGCCTTGGCCACGCCCGGGGTGTAGGCGATCGAGAGGTCACGCGGCTGTGAGATCGGCCGCGTCGCCGCCACCGAGAGCTTGCCACCCTCGTGCCCGCGGAAGATCTCCTCGTCGGTCACCGGAGCCGTGACCTCGTGGTCCATCGATGTCCCTGCCCTCGTATCAAAGGTCCGAGCGTGAGTCATGAAAAGGAATCCCTCCCGGGACCGTGTGCGGGGATACGTCCCCACCCCCAGCGGCACTGATTGCTCTCGCAGCGCGGTGGCCCAGGGCGCGGTGGCGCCGGCAGCCGGCTCGGCGTCCGTTTCGGCCGTGCGGAGCCCTTGGTGAGGCGACGGCCGCGGACGCGGCGGTCCCCCCAGTGTTGCAGGCTTCGCACGGGTTGTGATGCCAAGGTGCGGTTGACGTCACAAAACGAGATCTCACCGGCTCCATTGCAAGACGTCCGTCCGGTTTCGTTGCTCCCGCTCACGGCCGGCTTCCGGCCCGCGTCTATGTTTCGGACATGGAGGTTCGCCCGCTCGCTGTCCCCGACGCCTACGAGTTCACGCCCCGGTCGTTCCCGGACAGCCGCGGCCTGTTCGTCGCGCCGTTCCAGGAGGCGGCGCTGGTGGAGGCCGTCGGGCACCGGCTGCACGTGGCGCAGACCAACCACAGCGTGTCGCGGCGGGGAACGATCCGGGGAGTGCACTTCGCCGACACTCCGCCCGGCCAGGCGAAGTACGTCTACTGCCCGCGCGGCGCACTGCTCGACGTGGTGGTGGACCTGCGCACCGGCTCGCCCACTTTCGGCACCTGGGACGCCGTCCGGCTGGATTCCGCCGACTACCGCGCGGTGTACGTGGCCGAGGGCCTCGGGCACGCGTTCGCCGCGCTCGAGGACGACACCGTGATGGCCTACCTCTGCTCGACCGAATACAACCCATCGGGTGAACACGGCATCACCCCGCTGGACCCGGAACTCGACTTGCCCTGGCCGTCGGACGTGACTCCGATTCTGTCCGAAAAGGACGAAGCGGCCCCCACCCTCGCCGAGGGCGCCGCGTCCGGACTGCTGCCGGCCTACGCCGACTGCGTCGCGCACTACGAAAAGCTGCGTGCGGGTTAGAAGTCCTCCGCCAGTACGCGGGCGATGTTGCGCTCGGCCAGTGCGGTGATGGTGACGAACGGGTTCACGCCGGTGCTGCCCGGGATCAGCGAACCGTCGGTGACATAGAGGTTGCGGTAACCCTTCACGCGCCCGTACAGGTCGGTCGCCTTGCCCAGTACCAGTCCGCCGAGCGGGTGATAGGTAAACCGGTCTTCGAACGCACGGGTGTCGCCGAACAGGTCGTAGCGGTAGCTCGTGCCGTTCACCGAGTTGATCTTGTCGAACAGGCTCTTCGCGGCGTCGACGGACGGCTGTCCCTGCGAGACGTCCCAGCGCAGGACTGCCCGGTCGGCTCCCGGGTCGTAGGAGAACCACCCACGCTCGGGGTTCTTCGTGATCGCCAGGTAGAGGCTCGCCCACGTCTCCAGTCCCGCCGGTACGGGCGCGATCTCGGCGAACACCGGGTGAACGGGGTCGTCCCAGGCGTCGATGCCCAGCGCGGGCATACCGGACTCGACCGCACCGACCGGATCCCACACGTGGTTGGCCCGGCCCACCATCACGTTGCCGTTGGTGCCCCAGCCCCGGCCGACCTCCTCGCCGAGATCCGGCAGCTTGCCGGTGTCGCGCGCCCGCACCAGCAGCTCGGTCGAACCCAGGCTCCCCGCGCCGAGGAACAGGCACTTCGCGCCGAGCTGGCGTACACCGAGCACGGTGCCCGCGGCGTCGATCTGCCGCACGGTCAGCGTGTAGGTGCCGTCCTGCTGCTGGGCGATGTCCCGGACCTCGCTCAGCGTCTGGATGGTCACGTTGCCGGTGCCCAGCGCGGCGGCCAGGTAGCTCTTGTCGAGCGAGCGCTTGCCGTGGTTGTTGCCGTAGATGACCTCCGAGGCCAGCGCGGACTTCGGCACCTCGCCGGCCTCCTCGCGGCGCATGTAGTCGAAGTCGTAGACGCTGGGCACGAACGTGGTCGTCAGCCCGGTCCGCCGCGCGTGTTTCCGGGACACCCGGGCGAACTGGTAGGAGTCGCAGGTCTCGAACCAGTCCGGGTCGATGTGGTTGGTGCCCAGCATCGAGTTCGCGAGCGGGAAGTACGTGCCGTACATCTCGCCGGAATCGACCTCGGGCAGGATTTCCTCGAAGTACCAACGCTTCGGCGTCACGGCCATCGCGCCGTTGACCAGTGAGCCGCCACCCACGCCGCGGCCCACGTAGACCGACATGTCGCCGAAATGCACCCGGTCCAGCACACCCGCATACCGGTCGATGTTCCGGTTGGCCAGGTCGAGCCACAGGAACGAGGCCAGCGGCGCCTCGGTCCGGCTCTTGAACCACGACGACCGCCGGTCCGGGCTCAGCATGTCCGGGAAGATCTTGCCGTCGTCGCCGGGCGTGTTCCACAGCCGGCCCATCTCCAGCATGACGGTCGGGATGCCGGCCGCCCCGAGGCGCAGCGCCGTGACGGCGGCGCCGTAGCCGGTGCCGATGACGACGGCCGGCGAGTAGCCGGGGGCGGCCGCGGCCCGGGTCGAGATCGTGGTCAGCCCGAGCGTTGCGGCGGAGCTGAGCGCGCTCAGGCCGAGGAAGCGGCGTCGAGAGAGGGAGGACATAACGCGAATCTTATTCAGAAACCTGGCGCTTGCGCGTCACCCAGATCGTGATGGTGGCGGTGACGACGGGCTTGCCCGTCCGGTCGGCGATGACGACCGGCACCGGCAGTTCCACGCCCTCGTCGCCGAACTCCGGGATCTCCGGCAGTTCGGCGACCGCCCTCAGGCCCGTCTCGGCCTTGGCCAGGTAGCGCACGGTCATACCCTTGGGCAGCCAGCGGTGCGTAGAGGGCAGGGTCGATTCGGCGAGCATCCCCATCGCGATCTCCGCGAGGTTGCATGCCGCGATCGCGTGAAAGGTGCCGATGTGGTTGTGCACACCCCACCATTTCGGCGCGCGCACCTCGCAGGCGCCGGGCCGCAGCTCGGTCACGGTCGGCAGCACCGACCCGAAATAGGGCACACGCAGGCAAATCGCGGCCGAGAACAGTCGTTTGCCACCGGGCAGTCCGCTCAGGCGCTGCCATAGCGAGTAGGTCGAAGCCACCGGCACCTCCAATGTTACCGGCCAGTAGCTAAGCAGATGGATCGCTATATTCGCAAACGTGGACCACGAGCTCTTCCTCTTCCGCCATGGCCAGACCGAGTGGTCGGTGAACGGCAGGCATACCGGCCGCACCGACATCCCGCTCACGCCCGCCGGTGAGAACCAGGCGCGCGCCGCGGGACGGACGCTGCAATCACTGCGCAAGGGCCCCGCGCTGGTCCTGACCAGCCCGCGGCAGCGCGCGGTGCGCACGGCCGAGCTGGCCGGCCTCCGGGTCGACGACCAGACCGAGGATCTCGCCGAGTGGGATTACGGCGACTACGAGGGCGTCACCACGCCGGAGATCCGCAAGACCGTGCCCGGCTGGACCGTCTGGACGCACGAGATGCCCGGCGGCGAGACAGCCGACCAGGTGGCCGCACGGGCGGACACGCTGCTCGAGCGGGTGCGGGCGGCGCTGGCCGACACCGAGGTGATCCTCGTCGGCCACGGCCACTTCAGCCGGGTGCTGATCGCGCGCTGGATCGGACTGCCCCCCGCCGACGGCGTCCACTTCGGACTGGACCCGGCCGGGGTCACCGTCCTGGGCGACGAACGTGGTGCGCCGAAGATCGAGCACCTCAACATCCCGCCGTCCTGACCCGCCCCCCACGTCGCACTTTGTCGAAAAAGTGCCGCGCCGACCACGGCACTTTGTCGAAAAAGTGCGCCGTTCGCCGAGGGGCTCGTCCGCAGCTCTGGCAGGATCGGGGGCAGCTCACCCGCTCGATCCCCGGGGGTCCCCATGCCTGACGGCCGCATCCGCCGAATCCGCGAGTCCGATGTGGACGACGTCGCCCAGCTGGTGCACGACCTGGCGGCCTTCGAAAAGGCGCCGCAGGACTGCCACCTGACGGCCGACCGGCTGCGCGCGGCACTGTTCGGTGACGACCCGGCGGTGTTCGGGCACGTAGCGGAGCAGGACGGCGAGATCGTCGGCTTCGCGTTGTGGTTCCTGAACTTCTCCACCTGGCGCGGCGTGCACGGAATCTATCTGGAGGACCTGTTCGTGAAGTCCGAGCTGCGCGGGTCCGGGCTGGGCAAGGCGCTGCTGGCGACGCTCGCGAAGGAGTGCGTCGACCGCGGCTTCGCCCGGCTGGAGTGGTCGGTGCTCGACTGGAACCCGGCGACCGGCTTCTACCAGTCGCTCGGCGCCACCCCGATGGACGAGTGGACCGTCTACCGCCTCACCGACACCGCCCTCGACAACCTGGCCAAACTCTCCTAAATCGCGGTCGCACTTTTTCGACAATGTGCCGCCTCGGTACCACCCGCTAGATGTCGTCGCCGCGGTCGCGGCGGCGGCCGGCCATCCCGCCGCGTTCGGCGGCCTCCTCCTCGGTCTCGCCCTCGTGCTGCCCGAGCGCCCACGCCCGCGACGGCTGCCGGAACAGCAGCACGATGACCGCCACCCCGAGGACGATGATCGGCACGCCGAACGCGGGCCGGCCGGACGGGCCGGCCATGTACCAGCCGACCCCCACGGTGATGAGCGCCATGACCAGGCCGGGCGAGCGGGCCCAGGTGTGACCGAACAACAGCCCGATCGCACAGCCGATGACCGCGAGCGCGAACAGCACGTAGAAGGCACCCTCGGCGAGCACGCTGGTCAGCGGCAAGCTCTCGCCGGGCGAGGCGAACAGCAGGACGCCGAAGACCAGCAGGCCGATCCCCGGCAGGACGGTCAGCGCGCCGGCCGCCCGGACCTCGCGCGGAGCGGGTGAAATCTTGTCGGCGAGCGACATCGCGAAGGCCTTCCACCAGCAGCTATACGACACGGGTGACCGTGCGTGAACACCGTCGATACTAAGCCACCCGGTCGGCCGTTTTCGAACCGCGGCCATCCGAGTCAAGATCTGGGTGTCGTCGATGAGCCGGCGGACGCCCGGGGTGCACTTGTCACGACGAACGGACCGTGCCGAACGACGGGAGGTCAGCCGGCAGTCGTTTCGTAAGTCGCAGTGACAAGGTTCGCGCTCGCCGCGGGGAGGCCACCACGTGGCCTACCCTGCGAGCATGCGCGCGATTCTGGTCGTCAACCCGCAGGCCACGTCCACCACGGTCGGCGGGCGCGACGTGCTCGCGCATGCGCTGGCCAGTCAGGTGAAGCTGGAGGTCGTGGAGACCGACTACCGCGGCCACGCGCTCGCGGTGGCGAGGGACGCGGCCCGGGACGGGATCGACCTGGTGGTCACCCACGGCGGCGACGGAACGGTCAACGAGGTCGTCAACGGCCTGCTCGCGGACGGGCCGCGCGGCGGCGTGCCCGCGCTCGGCGTCGTACCGGGCGGGTCCGCCAACGTGTTCGCTCGCGCGCTGGGCATCTCCCGGGACCCCGTGGAGGCCACGCACCAGCTGCTGTCGGCCATCGAGGCGGGACGCAGCCGGCGCGTGGGGCTCGGCCTGGCCGACGGCCACTGGTTCACCTTCAACGCCGGCCTGGGCTGGGACGCCGACGTGGTCGCCGCCGTCGCCGATCGGCGCGGGAAGCAGACGAACGCGCTGCTCTACATGCGCGCGGCCGTCACCTGCTATTTCCGCCCGCCGTCCTCTCGGCTACCGCTCACGGTGCACGTTCCCAGTGCCGAGCCGGCCCAAGTGCGAATGGCGTTCGTCTCGAACACCGATCCGTGGAGCTACCTGGGGGAACGGCCCGTCCACCTCAACACCGGCAGCTCGTTCAACGGCGGTCTCGGCCTGTTCGCTCTGCGGAAGCTGTCGTTGCCGATCGTGTTCCGGCACGTCCGCCAGGCGCTCCGGGACGAGGCGAAGCACCGCGGCAGGAACCTCGTCAAGTACGACGACCTGGAAAAACTGAGCGTGAGGGCCGAGGAGCCGGTAAACTTCCAGGCTGATGGTGACTTGATCGGCCGTCGGACACAGGTGGATTTCACAAGTGTGCCCGACGTGCTGACCGTGCTGGCGTGAGTGATCGGCCCGGCGATCTGCAACTTGCCGTTCGTCGACGCACACGGTCCACTCACCGCATCGCTCTTCCGTCAGGAAGGCCGTTTCGGAGAGAAACCGCAGGTCAGCGGGGTCGCCTGACCAGGTGAGCTGACTCACCGATGTTGCGAAAACACTTGTCGAACGCGGTGCTTCGTGAAAGCATTCACAAGCACCCCAAGAAACGATCCGCCATGACGACCTGCGGCGCGGCACGTCTGCGCCCCGAGAAGGAGCTCACAGAAATGGACTGGCGCCACGACGCTGCCTGCCGCGACGAGGACCCTGAGCTGTTCTTCCCCGTTGGGAACAGCGGTCCCGCCGTGCTGCAGATCGCCGAGGCGAAAGCCGTATGCCACCGCTGCACCGTGGCGTCCGAGTGCCTGGCCTGGGCTTTGGCCAGTGGCCAGGACGCCGGTGTCTGGGGCGGAATGAGTGAGGACGAGCGTCGCACCCTGAAGCGCCGTCGTGCTCACATCGGCATGCGCACCGCCTGACCTCTCCCACGCGCTGCGGCGTCGCTTAACGCGTCTCTGACGAGAGTACGCGGGACCCGACGCTGGGGCTTACACCGCCCCCACTTAACGTTCGAAGGCCCGGTACCCACCTCCCGCGGGTACCGGGCCTTTGAGCGTCCTGAGCAGGTCTTTTGCTCGCCGGGCAGACCCGGAGGTCTCAGGGTCGCCGCCCGAGCGGCAGCCTCAACGCGGCCTCGGTTCCCCGGCCGGCCCCGTCCCGGAGCTTGCGCAGCGACAACGAACCTCGCAGCTCGGACTCGACGAGGGTGCGCACGATCTGCAGGCCGAGCCCGTCGGCCCGTTCCAGCGAGAACCCCGACGGCAGACCACGGCCGTTGTCCCGGATCAGCACGTCCAGCCACCGCGCCGAGCGGCTCACCACGATCTCCACCTTTCCCGGCCGCCCATCCGGAAAGGCGTGCTCCACGGCGTTCTGCACGAGTTCCGCCAGGACCATCACCAGCGGCGTCGCGATCTCCGCGACCACGACCCCGAACGAACCGGACCGGCTGATGCTCACCCGCGACTCGGCCGTGGCCACCTCCCCGACCATCGGCAGCACGTTGTCCAGCAGCTTGTCCAGATCGACCCGCTCGTCCACGGACACCGACAGCGCCTCGTGCACCATCGCGATCGACGCGACCCGCCGCACGGACTCCGTCAGCGCCTGGCGCGCCTCCGGGTTCGACGTGCGCCGCGACTGGAGCCGCAGCAGGGCCGCGACCGTCTGCAGGTTGTTCTTGACCCGGTGGTGGATCTCCCGGATCGTCGCGTCCTTCGACAGCAGTGCCCGGTCCCGGCGCTTGACCTCGGTGACGTCCCGGCACAACACCAGCGCGCCCGCCGGCTGGCCGTGCGGGCGCAGCGGCAGCGCGCGGAACAGCACGACCGCACCTCGCCGCGACTCCGCCTCCGTGCGGGTCCCCGGCTTGCCGTCCAGCGAGTCGAGAATCCGGTGAGCGACCTCCGTCGCGTCGAACGGGTCCCGGATCAGCGACCGGGTCAGCGGCGCCAGCCGCGTCCCGACCAGGTCCGACTCGTGCCCCATACGGTGGTATGCGGACAGCCCGTTGGGGCTCGCGAACACCACGTTGCCCGCCGCGTCCAATCGGATGAGGCCGTCCCCGACCCGCGGGCTCGTGTGCACGTCGGTCTGGCTGTCCACGTGCGGGAACGTGCCGTCGACGATCATCTGGCACAGGTCACCCGCGCTGCCGAGGTAGGCGACCTCCAGCGGGCTCGGCACCCGCGGCGCGGCGAGGTTGGTCTCCCGCGACAGCACCGCGATCACGTTCGAACCGAACGTGACGGGGATGGCCTCGCGCCGCATCGGCAGATCGCGGTACCAGTGCGGATCCTCCTCGCGGCAGATCCGCTCCTCCCGCAGCGCTCGCGCGAGCTGCGGGTGCTCCGCCACCGTGAACCGGGCCCCGACCACATCCTCCGGATGCGCGGTGGGCGCCGTCGTGGGCCGCGCCTGCGCGACGCACACGAAGTCGCCGCCGCTGTCGTTGTGTTCCGGCGACACCGGAACCCAGAGCAGGAAGTCCGCGAAGGACAGGTCGGCGAGCAGCTGCCATTCGGCCACCACGGCCTGCAAGTGGTCGGCGGCTTCGCCGGACAGACCGGTGTTGTCAGCCAGCAGGTCGGCAAGTGTGGTCACGCTCGTACTCCTCCTCGGGGCAGCTCAAGTGAACCAGAGCGGGACCTTCCCGGCACCCATCGGGGCAGGCCTGCGACACTGTTCTCAGATCGCGACACGGGAAGGAGCAGGCATGTCGAAGCGAGCCCGCAAACGCCGCGACCGCCGGAAGAACGGCGCCAACCACGGCAAGAAGCCCAACTGCTGAGTCCGGGCACGAAACGGCCCCGGTGCCACGCACCGGGGCCTTCGTCGTCTCCGGGTACTACTCCGAGTGCTGCTCGAGGCGGATCTCGGTGCGCTCGACCGTCACGTCGCCGCGCTGCTGCACCGTCTTGTGGATCGACGCCCGCAGCTTCTGCTTGAACTCGTCGGGTGCGGTGTCGCCGCCGCACTTGCGGTGCAACAGTTGCTTGAGCTGCTCGTCGATCCCGTACTCCTCGAGGCACGGCGGGCAGTCGTCGATGTGCTTGCGCAGCTGCGCGTCCCGCTCCGGGCTGCACTCGCGGTCCAGCAACAGGAAGATCTCGGCGAGCGCTTCCGAACAGCGGACGTCGTCCTTCTGCGGCTCACGACCGGTGGTCATCGCACTACCTCCTGCTCGGCGCCCCGGATGAAGCCACGCTCGCGCGCGACGTCGGCGAGCAGGTTGCGCAGCTGCGCGCGGCCACGGTGCAGGCGGGACATGACCGTCCCGATCGGCGTGTCCATGATCTCGGCGATTTCCTTGTAGGCGAAGCCCTCGACGTCGGCGAGGTACACGGCGAGCCGGAACTCCTCCGGCAGCTGCTGCAGCGCGTCCTTGACGTCGCTGTCGGGCAACCGGTCCATCGCCTCGACCTCGGCCGATCGCAGGCCGCTCGAGGTGTGGCTCTCCGCCTGGGCGATCTGCCAGTCGGTGATCTCCTCGGTCGGCTGCTGCACCGGCTGACGCTGACGCTTCCGGTACCCGTTGATGTAGGTGTTGGTGAGGATGCGGTACATCCAGGCCTTGAGGTTCGTGCCCGCCTTGAACGAGGCGAACGCGCCGTAGGCCTTGAGGTAGGTCTCCTGGACGAGGTCCTCGGCGTCGGCCGGGTTCCTCGTCATCCGCAGTGCGGCCGAGTACAGCTGGTCCAGCAGCGGCATCGCGTCGCGCTCGAAGCGCTCGGCGCGCTCATCGGCCCGCTCCTGCTCGGAGCCGGATTCGGGCGCCGCGGAGTTCTGCGTGCTCGGCAAACTGTTCCCTTTCCCATCCGCGTCGAGGCGGTCCGCACCCGTGGCCGGGTTCGCATACGACAGCTCCGAGGATACGCGGACAGGCTTGGCCGGGCCGGGTACACCGGCCTGCCCCGGGCGCGTGCGGGCCTGCACTCGGGCGCGGCGTTCAGCAAGCTTTGACGGCACGTCCCTCACAACACCGCACGATCCGGTCACATTCCCCGCCCCGGGAAAAGGACTTGCGGCTCCCGGCTACCGTGCTCGCCATGGCCGGGAAGGGAACACCGGCGACCGCCCTGCTCGCGAAGCAGAAAGTCGCGCACCAGCTGCATGCCTACGACCACGATCCGAAGCACGAGTCATACGGCCTCGAAGCCGCGGAGGCCCTCGGCATCGACGCGGACCGCGTGTTCAAGACGCTCGTGGCCGAGGTGGACGGGAAGCTGACGGTGGGCGTCGTCCCGGTCACCGGGCAGCTCGATCTCAAGGCGCTGGCGGCGGCCGCCGGTGGCAAGCGGGCGAAGATGGCCGAGGCGGCTGCCGCACAGCGCGCCACCGGGTATGTCCTGGGCGGCATCTCGCCCCTCGGCCAGCGCTCGCGGCTGCCCCTCGTGATCGACTCCAGCGCAGAGAAGTTCGAGACGATCTACTGCTCGGCCGGCCGCCGCGGCCTCGAGGTCGAGCTCTCCCCCGCCGACCTCGTCCGGCTGACCTCCGCGACCCTCGCCCCGATCCGCGCCTAGGTCAACGGCCGGAGCACTTTGGCGAGCCACTCGTGGACGGTGCGGTAGACCGACTCGAGGTCGGCGTCGAGGGAGTGCGTCCCGCGGATCACGACCACCTCGTGGTGTGACGCCGGTGTCGGGCAGCCGAACGGGTCGGTCTCACCCTGGATGACCAGCGTCGGCACCTCAACCGCGTCCAGCTCGGCCTGGCGGCTCTTCTCCGGACTGCCCGGCGGGTGTTCCGGGAAGGCCAGGCAGAGCACGGCCACGGCCTGACCGGCGGCCGCGGTGCGGCAGGCCACCCGCGCCCCCGAGGAGCGGCCCCCGAACACCATCGGCAGGTCGTCGAAGCGGTCGCACAGGTCCTCGGCGACCGCGAGCCACGCCGCGTCGAGCTGCTTGGCCGGCGCCGGCGCGCGGCGGCCGGCCACCCGGTAGGGCTGCTCCACCAACGCGACGTGCACCCCGGCCGCCTGGCCCGCGCGCGTGGCCGCCACCAGGTCCTTCGCCTCGATCCCGCCGCCCGCGCCGTGCCCGAGCAGCAGCACCGCCGCGCCGTCGGCGGCGCAGTGCAGCTCGGCCCTGGCGGGACCGTGCGGCGTCGGGATCTCGATCCGGGTCATGACTTCGGCAGGTCGAACAGGGCCTCGGTGGCGCCGTCGAGATCAGTCGCCTGCTCGACCCGCTCGATCAGCTCCGCGCCGTTGTTGCGCACGTTGTTGACGCGGTCGGACACCGGCCGCAGCTCGATGGTGTCCATCAGGTCCAGCGGCGGCACCAGCAGCTCGTCGACCTCGGTGCGGTCCGGGTCGAGCCAGTTCGCCCAGTTGCGCTCGTGGATGACCAGCGGCATCCGGTCGTGCACCTCGGTCAGCCGCCCGGCGGCGTTCGTCGTGATGATCGAAAAGGTGACGAGCGGGGCCCCGGTGCCGTCCTTGTCCTTCGGGTCGCGCCAGGTGTCCCAGATCCCGGCGAAGGACAGCGAGTGGCCGTCCGGCCGGGTCATGAAGAACGGTTCCTTCTGCTTGCCCGTGCGCCGCCACTCGTACCAGCCGTCGGCGGGCACCAGGCAGCGCCGCCGGGCGAGCGACTTCTTGAAGGCCGGCTTCGCCGAAGCGGTCTCCGCACGGGTGTTGATCATCCGGTTGCCGACGGAGACGTCCTTGGCCCAGAACGGCACCAGCCCCCAGCGCATGATGCGCAGGCTGCGCACGGCCGATTCGTCCTCGAGGACCTGCCCCTCGTCGTCGCGCGGGTGCCGCTGCACCACCGTGACCACGTTCTTCGTCGGAGCGACGTTGAAGTCGGCCTCGCGGGCCTTGCCGTCGGTCTCGTCCACAGCGTCGAATTCCTGGGCCAGATCGGCCGGGTTCTTCTTCGCGGCGTAGCGGCCGCACATGTCGCCCAACTCCTTCAAACCGGCTGCCGAGGATTCATCGTGACACGGGCGGCGCACCACTGGCGACCTGGATGGGGGATCATCTGTGCGGGAAGGGAGGCTTCGGGGCTTGGCTGGCAGAAACTGGCGCGATCTGGACGAAAGTGATGTCCGCGTGCGCCCGGGGAAGGGCTCGCGCCCGCGCAGCAAACGCCGCCCGACCCACGCCGACGCCACCCAGGCGATGGTGATCGCGGTGGACCGCGGTCGCTGGACCTGCGCGATCGACAGCGACCCCGGCCGGCTGATCACCGCCATGCGCGCCCGTGAGATGGGACGCACGCCCGTCGTGGTGGGCGACCAGGTCGGCCTGGTCGGCGACACCAGCGGCGAAGCCGGTTCGCTCGCCCGCATCATCCGGGTCGACGAGCGCACGAGCCTGCTCCGGCGTACGGCCGACGACACCGATCCCTACGAGCGGGTCGTCGTCGCGAACGCCGAGCAGCTGCTCATCGTCACCGCGCTGATCGATCCGCCGCCGCGCCCCGGGTTCATCGACCGCTGCCTGGTGGCCTGCTACGCCGGTGGCCTGCAGCCGGTCCTGTGCCTGACCAAGGCCGATCTCGCGAGCCCGGAAGACCTGCTGTCGCGCTACGCCGAGCTGGACGTGCCCTCGGTGGTCACCCGGTACGACGAGGATTCGCTCCCGCTGGCCGACACCGTGCGCGGCCGGGTCTCCGCGCTCGTCGGCCACTCCGGGGTCGGCAAGTCGACCCTGGTGAACCGGCTGGTGCCGGACGCGGACCTGGCCACCGGCGAGGTCAGCGCGATCGGCAAGGGCCGGCACACCTCGGTCGCGGCCGTCGCGCTGCCGCTGCCCAACGGGGGCTGGGTCGTCGACACGCCGGGGGTGCGCTCGTTCGGCCTGGCCCACGTCACCGCCAACGACATCGTGGCCTCCTTCGACGAGTTCGCCGAGGCCGCGGAGGAGTGCCCGCCCGGCTGCGGCCACCTCGGCCCGCCCGAGGACCCGGACTGCATGCTCGACGAGGTCGAGGACAAGCGCCGTCTGCCGTCGCTGCGCCGCCTCCTGGCGTCGCGGGCCGGCCTCGAGTCGTGACCCGCCCGGCGTAACGCGGACGACCCCGACCGACATAATCCGGTTGCTCACCCGAGGACGGGTGACTCGATCAAGGGGGATTCCCGCATGAAGAGAACCGCTCTGGCCGCCGGGTTCCTGGCGCTGGCGCTCGGCTTGACCGCGTGTGGTGGCGGGCAGCCGTCATCCAGCGGCGGGAGCACCGGTCCGACGCTGTTCGGTGACGTGCAGGAGCTGGTTCGGGCGGCGTCTGCGAAGACCGGCCAGGTCCAGTCTGCGAAGTTCACCATCTCCGGCTCGGTCGCCGGGCAGGCGATGACCGGCTCGGGCGAAGGCCGCTTCAGTGGCCCGGACACCGCCATGGCCATGACGATCAACGCCGCCGGGCAGACGCAGGAGATGCGCGTCGTCGACAAGACCCTCTACATCAAGCTGCCGCCGCAGGCGCAGGCCGCCAGCGGCGGCAAGCCGTGGGCGACGTTCCCGGAGGGCAGCCCGGCGGCGAAGGCGCTCGGCGCGAGCCTGGATCAGGCCGAATCGAACGACCCGTCCAAGACGCTGGAGCAGATCCAGAAGGCCGGCACGATCACCCGCAGCGAACAGACCACGCTCGACGGGCAGCAGGTCAGCCACTACTGGGTCACGATCGACGCCGCGAAGATTGCGGACGAACTCGCCAGCTCCGGACTGCCCGCCGAGATGCTGGACCAGCTGAAGTCGGCGAACGTGACCTACCCGCTCGAGCTGTGGCTCAACAGCGACCAGCTCCCGGTGCAGGTCACCCAGGACCTCGGCCCGATGATGAAGGCCATCGGTGCTCCGGCGGAGGCGCAGGCGGCCTCGATCACGATGAAGTACACCGACTGGGGCACCCCGGTCGACGTCGCCGCTCCGCCCGCCGACCAGGTCGGCGAGTTCAAGATCGGCGGCTGACCGGCGCCCCCGGGTCGCACTTTCTCGACAAAGTGCCGCACCAGTCGGGCGGCACTTTGTCGGCAATGTGCGACGCGCGGGCCGGTCAACCCATGTGCGGGTAACCGATTTCGGTGGGCGCGTCGAAGGTCTCCTTGATCGACCGCGGGCTCGTCCAGCGCAGCAGGTTGAACATCGACCCGGCCTTGTCGTTCGTCCCCGAGCCGCGGGAGCCGCCGAAGGGCTGCTGGCTCACGATGGAGCCGGTCGGCTTGTCGTTGACATAGAAATTGCCCGCCGCGAACCGCAACGTCTGGTGCGCCTGCCGCACCGCCGCGCGGTCGTCGGCGAAGATCGCGCCCGTCAGCGCGTACGGCGAGGTCTGGTCCACCAGCTCCAGAATCTCGCCGTACCCCGCGTCGTCGTAGACGTGAACCGCGAGGATCGGCCCGAAGTACTCGGTCGCGAACAGGGTGTGCGCCGGATCCGCGGACACCAGGACGGTCGGTTCGACGAAGTACCCGATCGAATCGTCGCAGTGGCCCCCCACCAGCACCTCGAGATCGTTGTCCCGGCCCACACCGTCCAGCAGCTTCCGGTGTTTGGCGAACGCGCGTGCGTCGATCACCGCTCCGCCGAACACCGACAGGTCGGCGACGTCGCCGTACTTCACGGTGCGCGTGAGATCGGCCAGTTCCTCCCGGAGCCCGCTCTCCCACAACGATCTGGGCAGGTACGCCCGCGAGGCGGCCGAGCACTTCTGGCCCTGGTACTCGAACGCGCCCCGCACGAGCGCGGCGGAGAGCTTCTCCCGGTCGGCCGAGGCGTGCGCGACGATGAAGTCCTTGCCACCCGTCTCGCCCACGATCCGCGGGTAGCTCGCGTACCGGTCGAGGTTCTCCGCGATCCGGCGCCAGAGGAACTTGAACGTCGTGGTCGAGCCGGTGAAGTGCAGTCCGGCGAACCCGGGGTCGGCCAGCGCCACCTCGCTGACCGCGTGCCCGTCGCCGGTGACGAGGTTGATCACGCCCGGCGGCAGACCGGCCTCCTCGAACGCCTGCATCGTGTAGTGCGCGGCGAGCTGCTGGGTCGGCGTCGGCTTCCACACGACCGTGTTGCCCATCAACGCGGGCGCGCTCGGGAGGTTGCCGGCGATCGCGGTGAAGTTGAACGGGGTGATCGCCACGACGAACCCGTCCAGCGGCCGGTAGTCCATCCGGTTCCATCCGCCGGCCGCCGAGTTCGGCTGCTCGGCGAGGATCCGGCGGGCGTAGTGCACGTTGAACCGGAGGAAGTCGATCAGCTCGCAGGCGGCGTCGATCTCGGCCTGCTGCACCGATTTCGACTGGCCGAGGATCGTCGCCGCGTTGAGTGTGTCCCGGTACCGGCCGGCCATCAGGTCGGCGGCGCGCAGGAACACCGCGGCACGCTCGTCGAACGGCATCTCCCGCCACGCCGGTGCCGCCTCCTTCGCCGCGGCGACGGCGTCGGCGACGTCCTCCGGAGTGGCTTGCGCGGACGTGCCCAGCACGTGGGCGTGGTCGTGGGGCTGGACCACGTCGAACGTCTCGCCGCCGGCGAGCCGCCGCCGTCCGCCGATGGTCTGGGGCAGCTCGTGCTTGTCCGCCTCCAGCTCGGCGACGCGGCGTTGCAGGGACTCCCGCTCGGAACTGCCCGGCGCGTAGGTGCGCACGGGTTCGTTGACCGGGACGGGCACGTTCGTGATGGCGTCCATGCCTACCTCCTCGGGCTTGTGGCCTCGAGGTCCAAGTTAGAGCAGGTCGAGGAGGAACGGCAGCTCCTGAGGCGCGTACCAGGCCAGTTCGTGGTCCTCGGCCTCGCCGAGTACGAACTCCGCGTCCGGGTCGCCGAGGTCGGCGGCGTCGATCACCCGCGCCGCGGCCCGGACGGCCTCCTCGGCCTCCTCCGCGTCGACATGCACCGCGGCCACGTCCTCGTAGCTGATCGGACCGGACACCTTGACCACCGGCGCGTCCAGATCGGGCCGGGGGGTGGCGTGCTCGACGTCGACCGAGATCACCACGCGGCGCCACGGCTCCTTGGCATCGCCGGGGTCGTTTTCGGCCGCGCCGATCAGCCGCAGCGACGCGCGGGCCGCGTCGAGCAGCGCGGCGTACTCCAGCTCCTCGGTGTCGCCGCTGGTGTAGGACTCGCGCAGCGCGGGGGTGAGGGCGAATCCCGTCCCACCGGGCGGTTGCAGCCTGCCGTCCGCCACCAGTCTGCGCAGCATTCCGATCGTGCCCGGAAGATAGACCCTCACCAGCTCGCACCCTTCAGCTCTTCCAGCGAATCCTCGATCATGTCCGCGAGGACGTCCACATCGGACAGCGCCTTGCGGTCACCGTTGAGTCCGAAGTAGACGCCGCCGTGGTACGACGTGACCCCGATGGCGAGCGCTTGGTTGCGCGCCAGCGGGATTACCGGGAACATCTCGGTCATCCTCGCCTGCCCGGCGTACAGCGGCACCTGCGGCCCCGGCGAGTTGATGATCAGCAGGTTGAAGATCCGCCCGGAGAACGAACCGGCCGCGCGTGCGGCGAGCGCGTGCATCGTCGCCGGCGCGAAACCGCCCACCTTGAGCATGGCGCGCGCCGCGACCGAGCGGCCGGAGTCCGCGTGCGCGCGCAACGTGTGGCTGATGTGCTGCAGCCGCAGCACCGGGTTCGGCTCGCCGACCGGCAGGTCCACCAGGTACGGCTCGACCTCGTTGTTGACCAGGCCGGCCGGCGAGAACTCGACGGTGTTCGCCTCGAGCACGGCCAGGGGCACCAGCGCACGCACGGTGGTCGCTTCGGTCACCGACTCGCCGCGGGAGAGCAACCATGCCCGCAGCGCGCCGGTGATCGCGGCGAGGACGATGTCGTTGACCGTGACGCCGTGCTCGGTGCGAACCTTGCGGTAGTCCTCCAGGCGCGTGCGGATGACGGCGAACACGCGGCCGCCGGAGACGTGCCGGTTGAGCGGCCCGGACGGCGCGGGCGAGAACACCCGGTAGAGCGTGGAGGCGACCCCGCCGACGGCGTCGCTGACCTTGTCCGCGGTCGCGGCCAGATCGCCGATCACGTCACGGACGTTCTCGACGAGTTCACCCGGACGACGCACGGTCTCGCTGACCGCGTCGAGCACCAGCTGGGTGGGGCTGGGCAGGCGGCGGGGCACCCAGGTGTCCTCGGCCGGCTCACACCGCTGCGGGACGGCGTCGACGATGAGCTGTCCCAGCTCGACGGTACCGGCGCCGTCCACGACGGACTGGTGGGTCTTGGTGACCAGCGCGACCCGGTCGCCCTCCAGCCCCTCGACGAAGTAGGCCTCCCACAGCGGGCGCTCGTGATCCATCGTGCGGGCCATCAGGCGGGCGACCAGGTCGTAGAGCGCCTCGTCGGTGCCCGGGGCGGGCAGCGCCGAGCGGCGGACGTGGTAGTTCAGGTCGAAGTCGACGTCGTCGGCCCAGACCGGGCGCGCCAGGTGACCGGGCACGTTCAGGACGCGCTGCCGGTACCGCGGCAGGTAGCCGAGCCGCTGCTGGATCAGGCACAGCACCTGCTCGTAGTCGAACCCGTCGTGGGGCCGCTCGAAGACCGTGACGCCACCCACGTGCATCGGCGTCGCGGCGTCCTCGAGGTAGAGGAACGACGCGTCGAGGGCGGACAGGCGGTCGGGCATGACGCGATCCTGACACACGCTGGTGCACTTCCCCACCCGCCACGGAAACGCCCCGCGTCGCTAGGCTTGCGCGAGTGGCCGAAACGACCGTCTCCCCGAAGGACCGATTCCTGACCGTCTACGGTCGCAAACCGGTCCTGGAGGCCCTGGACGACCCGGAGCTGCGGGTGGACAAGGTCATCCTCGCCGACACCGCGCGCGGCCCGGCGGCCGCGGAGATCCAGCGGGCGGCGCGCGCGGCGGGCGTACCGGTGCAGCGGGCGAGCGCGCACCGGGTGAAGGTGCTGGCCGGCAACGGCAAGCAGGACCAGGGCGTGCTGGCGGACGTGGTCGCGCCCCGGATGCGGCCGTTGAGCGCCGCGCTGGTCGACGCACCGGCGCGGGTGCTGCTACTCGACGGCATCACGACCCCGGCGAACGTCGGGATGATCCTGCGCACCGCGACGGCGGCCGGGCTGGGCGGGATCATCGTGCCGCGGCGGGGCGTGGCGGCGCTGGATCCACTGGTCGTGAAGGCGTCGGCGGGGGTCGCGTTCCGGGCGCCGGTGCTGCGCTGCGCGACGGCCGCCGAGGGCGCCGCACTGCTGGTGGAGGCCGGATACGGGTTGTACGCACTGGGGGCGCGGGGTGGCCCGTCCCTGTTCGAAGCGGCGTTGCCGGAGCGGGCGGCGTTCGTGCTGGGCGGGGAGACGGCGGGGGTCAGCGACGACGTCGCATCGCGGGTGACCGGGTGGGTGTCGATCCCGATGCCCGGCGAGGTCGAGTCGCTGAACGTCGCTGCGGCCGCGGCGGTGCTGTGCTTCGAACTCGTCAGGCGGGGAACAACGCGCTGAGCTCGGCGAGCGTGTCCGTCATGGACGTGTGGTGCACGCCGACCATGCCGGCCGCGGTGGCGCCGTCGATGTTGGCCCGGGAGTCGTCGACCATGACGCACGTGGCCACGGGCAGGTCCAGTCGTTCGGCGGTGAGCCGGAAGACCCGCGGATCCGGTTTGGCGATACCGACTTCCCCGGAGAACACGAACGCGTCGAAGTGGCCGGTCAGCCGTCCCCGGCCCGCACCGCCGTCCGCATTGGACAGCAGCGCGGTGCGGACGCCGCGGCCGCGCAGGACGTCGACGACCACCAGCAGTTCACCGGCGTCCGGATCGGTCAGCACACCGGCGTAGTCCAGTACCAGGCCCCGCAGCACGTCCCCGACCTTATCGACCCGGATCACCCCATCGAGCCAACACTGTCCGGAACGGGCGATATGGGCGCTCTAGGGAGCGGTACAACTCGACCGAGGGGGAACGTTGACGGGGAGACCGCTGCGGCCACTGCGACCATTCGAGCCGAACCGGGGCGCGGCGCCGCCCCTGTTCATTCCCGAGCAGGCGGGGTCGGCGCTGGCCAGACTGCGCGGCCGTCCCGGGGAGCCGCTCGAGCTGCGGCACGCGCGGGCCGTCCTGACGGCGATCCTGGAGGTCCGCTCGGGGCGGCGGTCGCCGGACCAGCTGCGGGCGGTCCTCACGCCGCGCATGTACCAGCACCTGCGCGTGGCACCGGCGTCGCCCGGCCCGCGGTACACCGTGAAGTCGGTACGAGCGAGCCAGAGCGCCGGCGGAGCGATCGAGGTGTCCGGCACGGCGCACGCCGACCGCCGGGCCTCCGCGGTGATGGCCAGGTTCGAACACACCGAGAGCGGCTGGCGCTGCGGCTTCTTCCTGCTCGTGCAGCCCCAGCCACGACCCTGAGCGGCTCGTCCGAACACGGCGGAAAAACAAGCGGGGCCGGCACCACCCGGTGCCGGCCCCGCGAAAACCCAGCTCAGCGACGCTTCTTGGACTGCTTCGCCTGCGAGCGTGCCGCCGCGCGGCGTTCCCGCCGGGTGCCGCCCGCCGCGCCGTCACCGTCGGACGCCGCCGTGGTGGTCCCGCGCGACTGCACGCCGCCCTGTTCGGCCGGCCCGGAGAAGGTCAGGCCCTGCTGCTGGCCGTCGTTGCCGAGCCCCTTGCCGCGCAAGGCGTTCGGCACCGCGGGCCGCTCCGGCTGCGCCGGCTGCGGCACCGGCTGGGCGTGCCGCCCGTCCGGGGCCGCCGGCGCGACGGCCGCGGCAGCCGGCGCCTCCTGGGGCTGTGCCGCCTCGACCTGGAGGTTGAACAGGAAGCCGACGGCCTCCTCCTTCAGCGAGTCCAGCATGGCGTTGAACATGTCGAAGCCTTCGCGCTGGTACTCGATCAACGGATCGCGCTGCGCCATGGCTCGCAGGCCGATGCCCTCCTTGAGGTAGTCCATCTCGTAGAGGTGCTCACGCCACTTGCGGTCCAGGACCGACAGCAGCACCTGCCGCTCCAGCTGCCGCATGGCACCCTCGGCGACGCGGGCATCGAGGTCGGCCTCGCGGTTGGCGTAGGCCGCCTTCGCGTCCTCGACCAGCGCGTCCCGCAGCACCTCGGCGCTGAGGTCATCGGTGTCCTCGACCAGCTCGTCCCAGGTGATCGACACCGGGTAGAGCTGCTTGATCGCGGTCCACAGCTTCTCGTGGTCCCAGTCCTCGGCGTAGCCCTCGGCGGTGGCGCCGTCGACGTACGCGGTGAGCACGTCGACGAGCATGTGCTGCATCTGCTCGGACAGGTCCTCGCCCTCGAGGACCCGGCGACGCTCGGCGTAGATGACCTTGCGCTGCAGGTTCATGACCTCGTCGTACTTGAGGACGTTCTTGCGGATCTCCATGTTCTGCTGCTCGACCTGCGTCTGAGCGCTCTTGATGGCCCGCGAGACCATCTTGTGCTCGATCGGCATGTCGTCAGGCAGCCGCATGGTCGTCATGACCCGCTCGACCATCACCGCGTTGAACCGGCGCATCAGCTCGTCGCCGAGCGACAGGTAGAACCGCGACTCACCGGGGTCGCCCTGACGGCCCGAGCGGCCTCGCAGCTGGTTGTCGATCCGGCGGGACTCGTGCCGTTCCGTGCCGAGCACGTACAGGCCGCCCGCCTCGCGCACCTCTTCGGCCTCGGCCTTGGCCTCGGACTTGACCTCTTCGAGCACCTTCGGCCACAGGGCCTCGTACTCGGCGGAGTTCTCGACCGGGTCCAGGCCGCGCTCGCGCAGCCGCTCGTCGGCGATGATGTCCGGGTTGCCGCCCAGCACGATGTCGGTACCACGGCCGGCCATGTTGGTGGCGACGGTCACGGCGCCCTTGCGGCCGGCGCGGGCGATGATCAGCGCCTCGCGGTCGTGGTACTTCGCGTTCAGGACCTCGTGCGGGACGTTCAGCTTGACCAGCAGCTTCGACAGGTACTCGGACTTCTCGACGCTGGTGGTGCCCACCAGCACCGGCTGGCCCTCGGCGTGCCGCTCGGCGATGTCCTCGGCGACCGCCTCGAACTTCGCCTCCTCGGTCTTGTAGATCAGGTCGGCCTGGTCCTTGCGGACCATCGGCCGGTTGGTCGGGATGGGCACCACGCCCAGCTTGTAGGTCTGGTGGAACTCCGCGGCCTCGGTCTCGGCGGTACCGGTCATGCCGGCGAGACGGTCGTAGAGGCGGAAGTAGTTCTGCAGCGTGATCGTGGCGAGCGTCTGGTTCTCGGCCTTGATCTCGACGCTTTCCTTGGCCTCGATCGCCTGGTGCATGCCCTCGTTGTAGCGGCGGCCGGCCAGGATGCGGCCGGTGAACTCGTCGACGATCAGGACTTCGCCGCCCCGGACGATGTAGTCCTTGTCGCGCTTGTACAGCTCCTTGGCCTTGAGCGCGTTGTTCAGGTAGCCGACCAGCGGGGTGTTCGCCGACTCGTACAGGTTGTCGATGCCGAGCTGGTCCTCGATCAGGGCCACGCCCTTCTCGGTGACACCGACGGTCCGCTTGCGCTCGTCGACCTCGTAGTGGGTGTCGCGCTTCATCAGCGGCGCCATGCGGGCGAACTCGACGTACCAGCGGGCCGACTGCTCGGCCGGGCCGGAGATGATCAGCGGCGTCCTGGCCTCGTCGATCAGGATCGAGTCGACCTCGTCGACGATGGCGTAGTTGTGCCCGCGTTGGACGCAGTCGTCCAGGCTCCATGCCATGTTGTCGCGCAGGTAGTCGAAGCCGAACTCGTTGTTCGTGCCGTAGGTGATGTCGGCGTGGTAGGCCGTCCGGCGCTCCGCGGGCGACATCTCGGACAGGATCGCGCCGACCTCGAGACCGAGGAACCGGTGAACGCGGCCCATCCACTCCGAGTCGCGCTTGGCGAGGTAGTCGTTGGTGGTGACGACGTGAACGCCGTTACCGGACAGCGCGTTCAGGTACACCGGCAGGACCGAGGTCAGGGTCTTGCCCTCACCGGTCTTCATCTCGGCGACCTGACCGAGGTGCAGCGCCGCGCCACCCATCAGCTGAACGTCGTACGGGCGCTGGCCGAGCACGCGCAGGGCGGCTTCGCGGGCGACCGCGAACGCCTCGGGCAGCAGGTCGTCCAGCGACTCGCCGTCACCGCCGTCGTGCCGCTCGCGGAACTCGGCGGTCTTGGCGCGCAACTCGTCGTCGGTGAGGTCCTTCACCTCGTCTTCGAGGGTGTTGATGTGATCGGCGATGTTGCGCAGCCGCTTGATCATCTTACCCTCACCCGCACGCAGCAGGCGGTTGAGAACCATCCGGTCGACCTCACTAGCTCCTTGGGACGCACCCAGGCTCTGTCCCGGGACCGCGCCGTGTCCGAACCCTGTCCGACCCGTGGTACGGGTCGTGCGCACCCTCCATCGTAGGGAAGGAGCGCGCGACGGCGCACGCAACGTGCGTACATGCGCGAAACGGCCCGCGCGCAGGTCGCGCGCGGGCCGTGTTCGGACGCCGCTACTGGTCGAGGCGGATCACGCCGTAGGCGAAGCCCTTGCGCCGGTAGACGACGCTCGGGACGCCGGCCTCGACGTCGTTGAACAGGAAGAAATCGTGTCCGACCAGCTCCATCTCGGAGAGGGCCTGGTCAACGGTCATGGGTTTGGCTGAGTGGTGTTTCTCCCGGGCGATCCGGCCGGGGAGATGTTCGGCGACCTCGTCGTCCCAGCGCTGCTGGGTCGGCAGCTCGATGTCCTCCGGGAGGGCGGCGGCGACCTTTTCGGCCGTGGGAGCGGGCGCCTCGAGCACTGCGGTGGACGCGCGGCTCGTGGCCGGCATCGCTCCCGCCGCGGTGGGGTTCGACGTCGCTTCGGCGACGGATTCGGGGCAGCGACGGCCGTAGTGGACGCGCCGGCGGTCGTGCAACTTGCGAAGGCGGTTCTCGAGCTTGTTCAAAGCGGTGTCGAGGGCGGCGTAGAAGTCGCCCGCACAGGCCTCGGCGCGAACGACCGGACCCTTGCCGCGACCCGTGATCTCCACGCGCTGGCAGTTCTTGAGCTGCCGCCGGTTGGGCTCGTGGAAGAGCTCGACCTCGTAGCGGAAGACCTTCTTGTCGTAGCGCTCCAGGCGCTCGAGCTTGTCACCGACGTGTGTGCGGTAGTGATCCGGCACCTCGACGTTACGGCCTTTGACGACGATTTCCATACACGACCTCCCTCATTGCGGAATGAGTTCGAGAGCTCTTCTGATGGATCGGCGCCGACGCCGCTCCCGCCCGACCGGTCTGATGGCAGAACCGGGGGTCAATCTTCCGTCGGCGCCAGGGTCATCGGCTGTTCACCTCCCTGCCGGCGGGACTTGCTATAGCGCAGCACGCTAGCGCGGTAACGCGGATCACAAAACCCCCCGAGCCGGGGGATGTCACAGAACGGGAACTGGTGACGGTCCGCGTCCGAACTCGTGCACTTGCGTGAGCGTGCTGCTCCGAACGGAGCAGGTGACGAGCCCGGTTTTCACCTTGACTTTGCTCCGTTTCCCCGCATCCCGATCCGTGCGTGACGACGGGCCGCGCGAGCCGCAGCACTCCCCTGGGCGCTTGCGGGCGAACCGCGCCGGCGTTCCAGGGCCTCATGTCCCGACAACGGCCGCGGGCGCGCTCACGTTCCCGGTGAGGTGTGCCCGGGTGGGTGACATCCGGGGCGCTGGTGGTTGATCGGGTCATGGGTTCGCGACGCGCGCCAGGCCGTTGGTCCATTTGATCGAACCCGCGAACCGGAGGGCCGTCGAGGCCCGGAACTGTCGGTGCCGCTGCGCACACTCACCCCATGAACCTCGGATCGCTCGCCCTCGACCTGCTCCTGCCCGTCCTGTGCGCCGGCTGCGGGGCCGCCGGCACCGCGTGTTGCGCGGCCTGCCTGCTCGAACTCGCCCGCCCGCACCCGGCGTCCCGCGGCGCGGCCGGCGCACCGGTCTACGCGCTGGCCCGCTACGACGGCGTCCCACGCCGCCTGGTGCTGGCCTACAAAGAACGTGGCCGGCGCGATCTGGCCGATCCACTGGGCCGGGCGCTGGCCGACGTCGTGCCCCACTTGCCCGAGGCCAGAGCGGCGCCGGACGGGACGTGGTGGCTCGTCCCAGCCCCGTCCCGCCGCCCGGCGTCGCGACGGCGCGGTGGGGCGCATCTGCTGGCCCTGGCGCGGCGGTGCGCCGTCCAGTTGACCCGCGCCGGCCATCCGGCGGCGGTCGCGCCGGCGCTGGGCCTGTCATCCCGCGCCCGGGACGCGGTGGGCCTGGATCGCGACCAGCGAGCCGCGAACCTGGCCGGCCGCCTCCGGCTCGACCACCCTGGCCGCCCGCCGGCAGGCACACCCGTCGTCCTGCTCGACGACGTGATCACCACCGGCGCGACGATCGCCGCCTGCACGCGGACGCTCGCCGCCGCGGAATGCGAGGTGAGTGCGGCACTGGTGCTGACGGCTGCCGGTTGAGCACCGTTCACCGCGGCTGCGGGCGCGGCACTTTGTCGAAAAAGTGCGATCAGCCGGGGTAGAACGGTGACGCGTTGCCGCCGAAGGTGTGCGGGTGCGGACGCCACACCTCACCGACATCGGAGGCCGTCCACAAACCACCGTCGTCCGCCACGACGATCGAGCGGCCGGGCGCGGCGGTGATCGCGTGCACCGGGAGCGTCAGGTTCGAGATGTTGAACGGGTCCAGCCGCAAGCCGTCGATCGGGATCTTGACGACCGGCTGGGAGGGCATGGTGGTCGCCGCGACGAGCGTGTCCTGGCTGAGCCAGTCGACGTCGATCACCCCGCCCAGCGTGCCGCCCTGCAGGATCCGCGGCGCGCGCAACGTCACGGAGTCCTGGGTTCGCACCACTGACGCCACGAGCAACTGCCCGCCGGCGACGACCGCCGCCCGCGCGCCGTCCCGGGACAGCCGCAGCACGCTGATCGGCCCGACCTGCAGGATCTCGTCGGCGTTCACCACCTGCGGCACCCAGCTGCCGTCGGGGGTGCGCAACGCGCGGACCACCGTCTGTCCATCCACGACAGTCCACACCTCACCGGAACCGTCCGCGGTCGCAGTGGGGCGCCAGGTCGGCCGGGTCATCGTCGCGCCCGCGAGATCGACCGGCGCCGCATCCCTGCCGAACTGCCCGACCCGCAACCGTTGCCGTCCGTCGGCGTACTCCACAATGGCCAGCTGCCTGCCGTCGATCGACTGCGCCGCGCTCGCCACCTGGTACCCGCCGCCCTGACCGGCCGGACCGCCGATCAGCGAGCCGTCGCCCAGCGATCGCACGCGGCCGTTCACCGTCACCAGTCCGGGCTGGTCCGCGCTCGGCGATGCCAGAGCCGTGTACGACGGCAGGTCGCTCGGCACCCAGTCCTCATGCCCGTCGACCAGCGGCGCGCCATCGGAGAGCAGCCGCACCCGGTTCGTCGTCACCGACTGCAGTGACAGCACGATCTGGGCGGCGATCAACCGCCGCACGTCTGCCGTCTGGTCCGCGACCCCGGAAAGCGGGACGACGAGCGCACCGTCGGGCGCGGTGGTCACGTTGCCCTCGGTGTTCGCGTCCTCGGGCAACAGGTTCCGCACCGCGCCGACCAGGCTCGTCGACGGCCCGGCCAGCAGCAGGCCGACCACCCGCCCGGCGAGACCCGATTGCGGTTTCCCGGCCACATAACGCAGGTCCGGCACCACGGTGTTCGAGTCCTGCGCGAAGAAGAAGGCCTGCACACGCACGTAGTTCGCGGTGAAGTCGCTGTAGGGCATCACAAGGTTCGGCGGCGGATTCGTGATCCGCCACTGCCCGTCGGACTGGCGGCGCACCAGGAGCTTCAGCTCGACCGGTGTGCGCAGCGAAATGAACGCGCCGTCCTCGCGGAGCGTGCCCAGGCCGGTGCCGCGCACCACGACGTTGACCTCGTTCGGGTTCGCCGGATTGTCCGCGCCCGAGGCCGGGACCGTCGCGAACACGTCGTCGATGATCGTGATGACCTTGCCCGGCGCCCACGCCTTGCCCGCCCCCTCGTCGAGGTACATGCGGGCGGCAGCGTTGTTGCTGATCGGCTGGGCACTGGCGCGGACGAAGTCGCGCACGACGGTCAGCGCGTCGAGGTCCTTGGCCGGCTGCGGCACGTCCGGGTTGACCGGCTGCCCGAGCTCCTGCTGCGGGACGGCGACCGGCTGCGATTCCTCGGGCACGTTCGCGCAACCCGCCGCCAGCACGAGGCACGCGAGCAGGGCGAACAGCCGCGCCGGAAGCGCTCGACGGGACGCACGGCCGGACCGCACCCGCGGTGCCGCACACGACTCACTCGCGACCTCCCGCCACCCGCGCACACCAGCCCGACCGCACGAGCGGGCTGGACAGGTACCGCTCATGCGTCCTCCTTACGCATCTCACCGATCGTGATCGTGTACTCGGTGGGCAGCCCGATCTGCAGGTGACCGTTCGTGGCCGGGGCGTCGTCGGGCACCAGCGCCAGCGGGCTCTCCTCGAACGGCTCGCCCTGCTTGCGCGGCAACGTCAACCGGAAGCACGCGCCGTGGCCCGGCGCGCCCCACGCTTCCAGCTGGCCGCCGTGCAGGCGAGCGTCCTCGTGACTGATCGCCAGCCCCAGTCCGGTGCCGCCGGTGCGGCGGTTGCGGGACGGGTCGGCGCGCCAGAACCGGTTGAACACCAGGTCGGCCTCGCCGGGCCGCAGACCGACACCGTGATCGCGCACCGTGATCGCCACCGCGTGCTCGTCGGCCGCCAGCGTGAGCCGGATCGGGTTGCCCTCGCTGTGGTCGACGGCGTTCGCGAGGAGGTTGCGCAGGATCCGCTCGACGCGGCGGGCGTCGATGTCGGCGAGCGTCTCCTCGGCCGGCAGGTCCAGCTCGATCGCGGTGTCCGCGTTGCCGGCGATGACCCGCACCTGCTCAACGGCCCGTCGCGCGATCGAGGACACGTCCATGAACTCGGCCGCCAGCTCCTCGACACCGGCGTCCAGCCTGCTGATCTCCAGCAGATCGCCGAGCAGCGCCTCGAACCGGTCCAGCTCGTCCACCAGCAGCTCGGTGGACCGAGCCAGTCCGGCCGGGAACTGCTCGCGCGAAGCGTGCAACACGTCCGCGGCCATCCGGACGGTGGTAAGTGGCGTGCGCAGCTCATGCGAGACGTCCGACGTGAACCGGCGCTGCAGCGTGCCGAACTCCTCCAGCTGCCGGATCTGGATCTGGATGCTCGCGGCCATCTCGTTGTAGGACACCGCGAGCTTGGACAGGTCGTCCTCGCCGGTGACCGGCAGGCGCTCGTCCAGCTCACCGCCCGCGAACCGGGCGGCTGCCGCGGCGGCCTGCCGCACCGGGCGCACGACCTGCCGCGTCACCAGGTTCGCGATGCCGGCCAGCAGCAGGAGCAGCACCAGGCCACCGACCAGCAGGGTGTTCTGCACCGTTTGGACGGTGTTCTGTTCCGCGGTCATCGGGAACAGCAGGTACAGCTGGATCGGGCGGCCCGTGCTGGTGACCGGGGCACCGACGATCAGGTGTGTGGTGCGGGTGCCGTCCGCGTCGGAGTCGGTGTTGATCTGCCACGCGACCTGGTTGTTCTCGACGAACCGCTGCAGGCCCTCGGGCACCTTGGTGATCGGCCCGGCCGAGTCGGTCGAATCCTCGCCGCCCGCGGTCAGCACCGGCTCGAACGCGCCGGCCGCCGACGCTGCGGTGCCCTGGTCCTCCGAGGAACTACTGGTGATCTTCTTCAGCGCGTTCTGCAGCCGGTCGGCGAGCGCGTCCTGGTCGCTGATACCGACCAGTTCGTTCTCCGCCGTGCGCACGACCTGCAGCGTCTGCGCGACGGCAGCCTGCCGCTTGGTGTCGGTGAGGCGCTGGGTGATCTGGTTCTGCAGGACCATGCCCAGCACGAGGCCCACCGCCGAGGACAGGGCGAGCGTCGAGACGGTCACCTTGAACTGCAGGGACCGCCGCCACAGCACGCCGAACGCGACGGCACGGCCACGGGCATAGGCTCCCGCGCGGGGTGCCAGCCGCAGCACCGCCCGGACGAAGGCCAGGACTCTTCGTTTCATGTGCGTGTTACGGCGGGCCCGCCTTGTACCCGACGCCGCGCACGGTCAGGACGACCTCGGGGTGCTCGGGGTCCTTCTCGACCTTCGAGCGCAGCCGCTGGACGTGCACGTTGACCAGCCGGGTGTCGGCCGCGTGCCGGTAGCCCCAGACCTGCTCGAGCAGGACCTCGCGGGTGAACACCTGGCGCGGCTTGCGGGCCAGCGCGACCAGCAGGTCGAACTCCAGCGGGGTGAGCGGGATGGCCTTGCCCTCCCGGGTCACCTCGTGGCCGGGCACATCGATGGCCAGGTCGCCGATGGTCAGCGTCTCGGCCGGCTCGGCCTCGGTGCGCCGCAGCCGGGCGCGCACGCGCGCGACCAGCTCCTTCGGCTTGAACGGCTTGACCACGTAGTCGTCAGCACCGGACTCCAGGCCCAGCACGATGTCGACCGTGTCGCTCTTGGCGGTGAGCATGACGATCGGCACGCCCGACTCGGCTCGGATCGCCTTGCAGACGTCGATGCCGTTCATGCCGGGCAGCATCAGGTCGAGCAGCACGAGATCGGGTTTCAGCTCCCGCAGGGCGGGCAGTGCCCGGGAGCCGTCCGCCACCACCGCGGTGTCGAACCCCTCGCCGCGCAGCACGATGGTGAGCATCTCCGCAAGAGCGGGGTCGTCGTCGACGACCAACACACGTGCCTTCATGACCACATATTCGCACTACGGAGACCATTCGTGACGTCCGACCCTACGAACGGCTCACGAACCCGCACACCGTTTAGCCCGGATGGAGGAGCTTGGCCACGAGCCGGGCGTGGTCGACGTCCCCCGTGCCGTCCACGACGTGCCAACCGGACAACCAGGACCCGGCCGCGAGCTCGTCGTACACCGCGGCGCAGCGGGCCTGGAGATCGTCGTCGGACTCGTAGACGTCCTTGGCCCGGTCGGCCTCCACGGAGGCCCGTCGCTCGGCCCGCTCGGCGGCCACGGACGGCGGGACCCGGAGCAGGATCTGGGCGTCGGGCAGCGGCAGGCCGAACCGGTCGATCTCCACCGCGCGGACCCAGCGGACGAACTCGCCGTCCGCGTGCTGCCGCAGGCGAGCCGCCCCGTACGCGGCGTTGGAGGCGACGTACCGGTCCAGCAGGACGACGTCGTGGGTCTCCAGGCCCCGGCGGAGGCCGGCGGCGGCGTCCCGGCGGTCGAGGGCGTAGAGCAGACCCATGCCGTACACCGAGTCGGTGAGGTCCCCGTGGCGGCGGTGCAGGCCCTCGCGGATGAGATCAGCGTGGATGCTGTGGCCGTACCGGGGAAAGGCTTGGGTGGTGACCGTGCGGCCCTGGTCGTGCAGGGCCTTGGTGAGGCCGTCGGTCAACGTGCGCTTGCCCGCGCCGTCGAGCCCCTCGATAACCACCAGGCGTCCCACGCACTCAGGCTAGCGGGCCGCGATCAGCCCACTTCGAGGCCGTGCGCCTTGGCGGCATCGGCCTGGCGCTGGTCACGGGTGATCATCACGACCGGTTCGCCACCGGTCAGTCCGACCGTGTCGTGCAGCGCGACCGCCAGGTGGATCGCGTCCAGCGTGCGGAGCGGATGGTTCTCGGTCACGAGCCGCCGTGCGGCCGGCAGGATCCGGGGAGGCACCAGCGGGATCATTCCGAGCAGCCCGGACCGGACGTCCTCGTCGAACTGGTCGAGAAACCGGCGTCCGTCCGGGATCCGCCCCGCCCGCTTGGCAGCCGTCATCGCGCTCGCGAACTCGACGCGCGTGAGCTCGCTGGTCAGCACGCGGCATCGCCCGGACAGCAACAGCTCGCGGAGTTCGCCATGACCGGGCTCGTCCGCGAGGTAGGCGGCGACGACCGCACTGGTATCGGCGTAGACGGCGGTCACCACTCGCCACGACTCCAGTCCAGGGCCTCGCTCACCGCGGTGCCCCAGCCCGCCGAGATCCGCTCGAGTTCGTCGTGCCCCGGCGCCGGCCCCTCGGGCTCGAACGTGACGAGCTTGCCCTCGGCCATCAGCCGCCGATGCCACTCCTGCGGTGTTTCCTCGTGTCCGATGCCCGCGCGGAGCCACTCGGTGGCCAGCTCGTTGACGCTGCGCCCCTCGGCTTCTGCTCTGGCCTTCAACCGAGCGTGCAGCTCACGGTCGATTCGGAGGATCAACTGCTGCTTCACTCTGCGATGCTATCACAAGTCGGCACTCATGATAGCACCGCAGAGCGGCAGGGCGCGGTCAGTAGCGGTAGTGCTCCGACTTGAACGGGCCCTCGACGTCGACGTCGATGTACTCGGCCTGCTCCTTCGTCAGCTTGGTCAGCTCGCCGCCCAGGGCTTGGAGGTGGATGCGCGCGACCTTCTCGTCCAGCTTCTTCGGCAGGCGGTAGACCTCCTTGTCGTACTCCTCGTGCTTGGTGAAGAGCTCAACCTGCGCGATGACCTGGTTGGAGAAGCTGTTCGACATCACGAAGCTCGGGTGCCCGGTCGCGTTGCCCAGGTTCAGCAGTCGCCCCTCGGACAGCACGAGGATCGAGTGGCCGTCCGGGCTGTGTCCGTCCCGGGGGCGAGCCCCGGGCCCCCCGGGAAAGATCCACTCGTCGACCTGCGGTTTGATGTTGATCCGCCGGATGCCGGGGTAACGGGCCAGCCCGGCCATGTCGATCTCGTTGTCGAAGTGGCCGATGTTGCCAACGATCGTCTGGTGCTTCATCCGAGCCATGTGCTCGGCCATCACCACGTCCTTGTTCCCGGTCGTGGTGATCACGATGTCGGCCTCGCCCAGCGCCGACTCCAGCGTCTTGACCTGGTAGCCGTCCATCGCCGCCTGCAGCGCGCAGATCGGGTCGATCTCGCTCACGATCACCCGCGCGCCCTGCCCGGACAGCGACTCCGCGGCACCCTTGCCGACGTCGCCGTAGCCGCACACGAGCGCGACCTTGCCGCCGATCAGCACGTCCGTGCCGCGGTTGATGCCGTCGATCAGGGAGTGCCGGATGCCGTAGCGGTTGTCGAACTTCGACTTGGTCACCGAGTCGTTGACGTTGATCGCCGGGAAGAGCAGCTCACCCGCCGCCGCCAGCTGGTACAGCCGCAGCACGCCGGTGGTGGTCTCCTCGGTCACGCCACGCACGCCCTGGCCGATCGTGGTCCACTTCTGCCCGTCGGTGGCCAGCGACTCGCGCAGCAGCCCCAGCACGACCGTCCACTCCTCGGAGTCGTTGTCGTCGGGCTCCGGCACCACCCCGGCCGCCTCGTACTGGGTGCCCTTGTGCACCAGCATCGTCGCGTCGCCACCGTCGTCGAGGATCATGTTCGGACCCGCGCCGTCCCAGGTCAGCATCCGCTCGGTGCACCACCAGTACTCGTCCAGCGACTCGCCCTTCCAGGCGAACACCGGCACCCCGCGCGGCTCCTCCGCCGTCCCGTGCGGGCCCACCACCACGGCGGCCGCGGCGTGGTCCTGGGTAGAGAAGATGTTGCAGGACGCCCATCGAACTTCAGCACCGAGGGCTACCAGCGTCTCGATGAGCACCGCCGTCTGCACCGTCATGTGCAGCGACCCCGACACTCGCGCCCCGCGCAGCGGGTTGACCTCCGCGTACTCACGGCGCAGCGCCATCAGGCCCGGCATTTCGTGCTCAGCCAGGCGGATCTCCTTGCGGCCGAACTCGGCCAGTTCCAGATCCGCGACGGCGAATTCCACCCCGTTGCGGGTGTCGTGCCACTTCGCAACGCTTTCGGGGGTCATAGCGGCATTTCCTCCAACGATCGACTCCATCTGAACAGTACCGTTGCATGTTCATCGCAGAACACCCGGAAAAGGAGACAGCCGACGTGCCGCTTCCTGGTCCCGACACCCGAGTGGTCGAACTACGCGTGCCGGGTCTGTCCGGTGTCAGCGGCGAAGTGCTGCTGGACGCGGCCGGCACGGTGGAGGTCGCCGGAGACGGTGTGGGCAGGGTCATCCGGCCCTCGGACCGGCTGCGACGCCCCGCGCCCGGCCCAGTGCTCCAGGCGCTCGGCCGCTCGGTGCCCCGCACGCTCGAGGGCTACCTGTGGAGCGGAATGACCTCGGGCGGTGCCGCGAAGGCGGCGTGGGCACTGCTGTTCCCCTTTTCGCTCGCCAACGTGGCGCACTGGATGCTGCCGCCGGTCCCGGACGGCAGCCGCACGGCCGCCGCGCTCGGCGGACTGTGCCGGGGTGTGCTGCGGATCGCCGCGCTGTTCCTCACCATGCTGCTCGTCGCGCAGGTCGCGGTCATCACGCTCGACCTGTTCGCGGCCCAGTGCCTGGCGCCCGGCCGGCGCTGCCTGCCATGGCTGCCGGGCTGGCTGCGCGACGTCGACCAGCTCCGCCTGAGCGCCGGCCTGCTGCCGGCGGCGCTGGTGATCTTCGTCCTGTTCCGGGTGTCCGGAACCAACTGGACCGTCCGGGCGCACACGCCCCCGCCCCCCGGGGACACGCTGCCGGGCGACGTCCTGCGCGGCGACACGGACTCGCCGGTGCTGCGTTGCGTGCACACGGTCGCCGCGTTGACCACGGTGGCGCTGGTCGCGGTCGGCGGCCCGCTGGCCGTCCCCGGTGACGTCTTCGGGCGGTTGCTGTGGGCCGCGTCGCTGGTGCTGGCCGGGGTCGCACTCGTCACGTCGGCGTCGGGCGCCCGGAACCTGCCGCGGTGGGCGCGCGGCGGGCTGCTGTGGGCGGCGGTCGCGGTGCTGGTCGCGGTCGGTGTCCGGGGCGCCGTGCCGACCGGGTCGGACGCGACGGTCGAGACCGTTGGTGCGGCGCTGCTGGGCTCGTGGCTGTTATTCGCGTTGTTGCTGGTCCCGGCGGCACTGCTGGCCCGCCGGACGTGGCGTGATCTGCCCAAGCGGTTGCGCCCGTGGTCGGGCGGCTGGGCCGCGGCGCCCGCGCTGGCGCTGGCGGCGCTGCTTGGCGGTGGGTTCGGTGCGGGACTGGCGATCGGGCTACGGCGATTGTCCGGCGCCGGCGACCTCCGCCTGCCGGACAGCTACCGGCTGGTGACCGCGCTGTGGGGCGGCGGCTTGGTGCTGGCGATCGTGCTGGCTGTCCTCGGCTTCGCCGTGGGCGTACCGCTGCGGCGGCGGTCGCGGGGCGTCCCCGAAATCGTGCGGATGCTGCAGTCGCCGTCGGACGAGCAGGCCGCGGCCGCCGCGTGGGCGCGGTCGGCGTGGGAACGGCGGCACCTGCACCACCTGGCGCTCGGCGTCATCGCCGGGCTGTCACTGGGCGCCGCGGCGCTGCTGGTTACCTGGTACGGCTTCGACACCCTGCCCGGCTGGCTCGATCCGCTGTCCGCGGTCGGGGTGTTCGGGCTCGGGGTGCTGGCCGTCGGGCTGCTGCGGGTGGTCTACACCGCGGCGACGAAACCGGGCCGCAACCGGCATCTGGGGGCGCTGGCCGATCTCGTCTGCTTCTGGCCGCGGGCGGCGCATCCGGCGATCCCGCCGTGCTACGCGCTGAAGGTGGTACCGGATCTCGCGGCTCGGGCGAAGGAGCACCTGGCCGAGCCGAACACGCGGGTCGTACTGGGCGGGGAGAAGCTGGGCAGCGTGCTCGCGGTGATCGCGGCCGCGCGGCTCGTGCACAGCGTGTCGCCGGCCGACCGGGAGCGGGTGGGCCTGCTCAGCGTCGGATCACCACTGCAGTGGGGGTACCAGCGGGCGTTCCCGGCGGTGTTGCCGCACACCGCGCTCGCCGCGCTGTCCGGATCGCTGGACGGCCGGTGGCGCGGGCTCGCCCGCGGGACGGACATCTTCGGCGGCGGCGTGACGACGTGGCGGCACCAGGTCGACGGCGGCAAACTGACTGGCGAGGGCTACCTGCCCGACGGCGGCTGGGGTGCCCTGCCGCCCGCGACCGTGGGGACCACCGGCGCCCTCGTCCTGGGCGGTGACCACTGGCTGCCCGATCCGGTGCACCCGCCGTCGGGCGCCCGCCGGTGGACCGCCGGGGTGCTCCGGCACGCGGACTACCTGGTGGATCCGGAGTGGGACCAGGCGGTGGCGATCGCCGCCGGCCTGGAGACGCCCGGGCGGCCGGCCCGCGGCGAGGCCGAGCAGGTCCCCCTGTTCCCCGACCTGCCGCGGTTCCACCTGAACTTCGCGCGCTGACCGGATCAGGCGCCCGGGGGTGGGAAGGCGTAGAACCGCAGCGTCACGTGACGCAGACCCGGGCCGGGGCCTGGAGTGGAGCCGGCAGTACCGGGTGATGAGCTCCAGGTACTCGGCCTCCAGCTCGCTCAGGTCGGCCCCGGTCAGCCGGGTCGAGGCGCGTTGCGCCGTGCCCCACGGCCCGAACTCGTCCCGGTGCCGCGCCGCCCAGGACAGCAACTCGATCTCCCGGTCGTACTTCTTGTCGAGGTACTCGGTTACCCGGTGCCGATGGCCCGGACCGATCTCGTGCGGCCGCGGCTCGCGCACGTACTGCGGGATCGGCCGCCAGCGGCCGTCGCGGCCGCGTCGCGGCTGTTCGAAGACCAGTCGAGCACGACGTCGACCAGGCGTCGCACACCAGCAGCGCCGCCGTGGCCGCCAGCAGCGGGACCGCGGAGCGGCGACGACGCAGACCGAGCCAGGCCGCGGCCGCGAAACAGCACACGAGCGCCACGTCGAACCCCACCCACGCCGGGCGCCACTGATTGGTGTCGAACTGGTCGGGCAGCGTGTGCGCGAGGTAGACGATCCACGGCACCAGGCAGACCGCCGCGGCGCCGAGGAACACCAGCAACAACCGTCTGATCACCGGCATGACAGTAGAGACGCACCGAGCCGGCGGCATCCGGGATTTCCCTGGTACCCGCTCAGGGTTTGGTCGGGTCGGCGCCTTCCACCGGCATCGGCGTCGCCGTGGCCTGGCGCTGCCCGAGCAGCGAGTGCCGGCGGCTGTAGGCGAAGTAGATGACGATGCCGACCACCATCCAGGCCAGGAACCGCAACCACGTCAGCACCGTCAGGTTCAGCATCAGCCACAGGCATGCCAGGATCGCGAGGATCGGCACCACCGGCACCCACGGCACGCGGAACGCGCGCGGCAGGTCCGGCCGGGTCCGGCGCAGCACCAGCACGCCCGCCGAAACGAGGACGAACGCGAACAGCGTGCCGACGTTGACCATCTCCTCCAGCTTGTCCGCCGGGAAGAACGTCGCGGCCACGGCGACCAGCAGGCCGACCAGGACGGTCGCGCGGGCCGGGGTGCCGCGCTCGCCCGTACGCGCCAGCGATCGGGGCAGCAGACCGTCGCGCGACATCGCGTAGAGCACCCGGACCTGGCCAAGCATCAGCACCATCACCACGGTCGTCAGACCGGCGAGCGCACCGACGGAGATCACGTTCGCCGCCCAGTTCACGCCGTTGACGGCGAACGCCGTCGCCAGCGTCTTGTGGCTGCCGTCGCCGGCGTCGGTGGCCAGGTCGGTGAAGGGCACCATGCCGACGACCACCAGCGACACCGCCACGTACAGCACGGTGACGATCGCCAGCGAGCCGAAGATGCCGCGCGGCACCGAGCGCTGCGGGTTCTTCGTCTCCTCCGCCGTCGTGGCCACGATGTCGAACCCGATGAACGCGAAGAACACCAGCGAGGCCCCGGCCAGCAGTCCGAACAGACCGAACGAGCTGCTCGCCCCGCCCGCGATGACCGAGAACAACGACTGGTTCACGCCGGTCTCGCCGGCACCGCCCTCCGCGCCCGGCGGGATGTAGGGCGTGTAGTTGGCGCCCTTGATGTAGAAGACCCCGAGCACGATGACGAACAGCACGATGCCGACCTTGACGGCGGTGATCACCATCGACACCCGCGAGGACAGCTTCGTACCGATCGTGAGCACCACGGCGAGTGCGACCACCAGGATCAGCGCGCCCCAATCCACCGTGAGGCCGCCGAGGTCGAAGGTCGTCTTCGCGCCGTCACCGAAGAGGTAGCCGAGCACCGTCTCCAGGTAGACCGACCAGCCCTTGGACACCGCGGCCGCGCCGACGGCCAGCTCCAGCACCAGGTCCCAGCCGATGATCCAGGCCATGAACTCGCCGAACGTCGCGTACGAGAAGGTGTACGCGCTGCCCGCGACCGGAACGGTCGACGCGAACTCGGCATAGCACAGGGCCGCGAGGCCGCACGCGATCGCGGCGAACACGAACGCCAGCGACACCGAGGGTCCCGCGTAGTCGCCAGCCGTGCGGGCGGTCAGCGTGAAGATGCCGGCGCCGATGACGACGGCGACCCCGAACACCGTCAGGTCCCACGCGGACAGGTTGCGCCGCAACCGGGTATCCGGCTCGTCAGTGTCCTTAATGGACTGCTCGATCGATTTCGTGCGCCACAGACCGTTGCCTGGCAAGGTTGTCCTCCCGGTGTCCTGGATCTCAGGTCCGGTAGCCGACCCTAACGCCATCGGGTGAAGCGGGCGAATCGACGGTCAGACGGGCTGGCGGTCCAGGTCCGGCTCGAGGTAGATCAGCCGCGCGGCCGGCACCCGGTCGCGCACCCGGGCTTCGGCAGCGTCGATCTCGTGCGCCACCTCGGACAGTTCCAGGCGCGGCGCGAGCGCGAGTTTCGCGGCGACCAGCAGCTCGTCCGGGCCGAGGTACTGGGTGCGGATGTGGATCACGCGCTCGACGCGGCCGCCGGACAGCGCGTCGCAGATGTTGTCCAGTTCGCGGTCGGTCGCGCCCTCGCCGATCAGCAGGCTCTTCATCTCGACGATGAGGATGATCGCGATGATCCCGAGCAGCGCCCCGATCATCACGGTCCCGACCCCGTCCCAGACCGGGTCACCGGTCAACTCGGACAGCCCGACGCCGGCCAGCGCGAACACCAATCCGAGCAGGGCACCGGTGTCCTCGAGCAGCACGACCGGCAGCTCCGGGGTGCGCGACTGGCGGATGAACTGCCACCAGTTCGCGTCCCCCTTGATCCCACGCGACTCCTTCATCGCGGTGACGAACGAATAGGTCTCCAGGCCGATCGCGACGAGCAGGATGATCACCGCGACGATCGGGCTGGTCAGCGGTTCCGGGTGCTCGATCTTGTGGATGCCCTCGTACAGCGCGAACACCGACCCGAGCGTGAACAGCATCAGCGCGACGACGAAGGAGTAGAAGTACCGCTCGCGTCCGAAGCCGAACGGGTGCTCCCGGGTGGCCTGCCGCCGCGACTGGCGCTGGCCGAGCAACAGCAGGCCCTGGTTGGACGTGTCGGCGATCGAGTGCACCGACTCGGCGAGCATGGACGACGACCCGGTGACGAGGAACCCGACGAACTTCGCCACGGCGATCCCCGCGTTCGCGGACAGCGCCGCGAGAATCGCCTTCGTCCCGCCACTTGCCGACACCGTGACCCCCTGCTGAGTCTTCCCGTTTTGTCGGAAGTGAGCCTAAGGCTTCGCCCCCGCACCGCAGCAGCGGGATCGCACTTTTTCGACAATGTGCCGCCCGGCCTAGAGGCAGCCGGAGGTGGCGCGGAACAGCTGGGTCCGCCCGCTTTCCGCGGGGTGGATCGCCGCCGCCGGGTCGGACGCCGGAACCCAGATCGACTGGCCGCGGCGCAGCTCGATCTCCTGCCCGCTCTCCGCCTTGACCCGCACCGAGCCGTGCGTGCACAGCAGGATCTGCGGCTTGCCGTTGTCGACCCGGATCTCCCCGGTCTCGCCGGCCTCCCACTCGCAGCGGGACAGCTCGAACTCCGGCGCGTCGGTCGTGTACACCTCGCCGCACGCGGACGGCTCGCCCCGCAGGATCGGCATGTCCGCGCAGGTGAAGTCGACCACCCGGAGCAGCTCGGGCACATCCACGTGCTTCGGCGTGAGCCCGCAGCGCAGGATGTTGTCCGAGTTCGCGAGGATCTCCACGGCGGTGCCGTGCAGGTACAGGTGCAGGTTCCCGGCCGGCAGGTAGATCGCCTCGCCCGCACTCAGCGTGAGCCGGTTGAGCAGCAGCGCGGCCAGCACACCCGCATCGCGCGGGTGGGCCTCGCCCAGCTCGAGGATCGTGCGGCACTCGACATCGAACTGGCCGTGGTCCTTCACGTGCAGCACGCACGCGTCGAGTACCTCGGGCAGCAGCTCGTCCAGTACCGGCTGCGGCAGCGTGATCCACGTGGTGAACAGCGCGCGCAGGCCGTCGGAGTCGGGCTGGGCCGCGAACAGCTCGGTGTACTTCGCCAGGCCCGGGGTCTCGATCGCGCGAAGCAGCTCGACCGTGCGCTCCGGCTTGCGGAACCCGGCCAGCGCGTGGAACTCGGTGAGCGCGCACACCAGCTCCGGCTTGGCCGTCGGGTCCGGATAGTTCCGGTTCGCCGCGTCCCGCGGGATACCGGCGGCCTCCTCGCGGGCGTAACCCTCGGCGGACTGCTCGGCCGAGGGGTGCGCCTGCATCGACAGCGGCTCCTCGACGGCGAGGATCTTCAGCAGGAACGGCAGCCGGTTGCCCCAGTACTCGGCGCACTCCCGGCCCAGCTGGCCGTGCGGATCAGCCTCGACGAGTTCCAGCAGGCTGCGCTCGTCGCCGCCCGGCCCCACGACGCGGGACGGGTCGCCCGGGTGGGCTCCCATCCACAGCTCGGCCTCCGGGTGCGGCGCGGGCACCTCACGGCCCAGCAGCTCGGGGATGGTCGTCCGGGACCCCCAGGCGTAGGGCCGCACCGCATTGCGCAGCAGCTCCACTGTCTTCTCAACTCCTTGGCTCTTCCAACCCCTGGCCCGATCCGCCGGATCGGGCCCGAACCGGCGTCAGGCGGTCGCGGGCTCGTAGTGCCCGGCACCACCCATGGTGCCGGTCGCCAGCCCGAGATAGACCGCGGCCAGCTCGAACCGTAACGCGAGCACCCCGGCGCGCACAGGCTCGTCACCGACGATTTCGTCCGCGGGGGCGACCACTCCGGCCCCGGGAAGCGTATGCGAAGCGTCGTGGCGCGCGGCGTCGGCCGCCGGGCCGCTGTGCACCGCAAGCAGCAGCACCCGATAGTTCGGCAGGTCGCTGTCGAAATCGGGGTCGGCGAAGATGTCGCGCTCGCCGGAGCTGTTCGCGGCCGCCCGGTGCAGTGCGCGACGGGTCAGCGCCTGCCGGTAGTCGGTGACGTCGGCGACGATGCCGGCGAACGTGCCGAGCGCGAAACCGGCGTGCTGGGCGACGGCGACCGCGATCGGGTCCAGCCCCCACAGCAGCGGAATCCGGTCGGCGACGCGTAGCGCGAGCGCCTTGGCGGGGTTGGCGAACGAGTCACGGCCGAGGTGGCCGCGCTCGGCCTCGGAGTCGAGTTGGTCGGCCAGCGCCTGGACGTCGGCGACCAGCAGGCCGAGTGCGTTCGCGGTGAGCAGCCCGGCGGCGAGGCCGCGGGCGAAGGTGAGCTCGGACGGCACCGGGACCCGCGGGATGAGCTGGATTCCCTTGCCTGCGACCGATGCGGCGACCGGGCCCTCGTTCGGCGCGGACAGCACGACTGTCGCGCCGTACCGGGCGGCCCGTTCGATCCCGGCCGCCAGTTCGCGGTCGTACGGGTCGTCGGTGTGCGCGAAGACGACGTCCAGCGCACCGATCCACGGCGGCACGGCGTCGGACACCACGACCGGCACCGGGCAGGCCGGAGCCAGCAGCGCGTACAGCAGCCGGGCGACGCTGCGGCCGACGCCCGGGCGGACGATCAGCACGAGCGCCCGCGGACGGCCCAGGTCGAGCCGGTCCGCCAGCTCCGCGTCACCGGCGACCTCGGCCGTCGACCGCACCTGGGCGCCGGCCATCGCCACGGCCCTGAGCACTCCTGCCGTGTCGGCCTCCGCCAGGCGCGCGGGGTCGTCCAGGAGGGTGTCGTCAAGCACCGTCGGCACGGGACTCACCCGGAATCGTGGCCTCGTCGAGCAACAGGACCGGAATGCCGTCCCGGACCGGGAACTCGCGGCCGCAGGACGTGCACGTCAGTGCGTCGGCCTCCGGGTCGCTCGCCGTTCCCGGGCGCAGCGGCGCGTGGTCATCGGACGGGCAGGCCAGGATCTCCAGCAACTGGGCATCGAGCGTGACTGCCATGGAACCTCCTCAGCCGCGAACGATCGCGAGGACTTCGTCGGTCAGCGCGCGGACCGCGTCGGAGTCGGCGGCCTCGACGTTGAGCCGCAGCAGCGGCTCGGTGTTCGACGGGCGCAGGTTGAACCACGCCTTGCCCGGCAACTTCACCGTCAGGCCGTCCACCTCGTCGATCTCGGCGCCGGGCCGGTTCGCGAACGCGTCCTTGACCGCGAGCTGCTTGGCGACCTGGTCGTCGACGGTCGAGTTGATCTCGCCCGAGGCCGCGTAGCGCGAGTACGCCGCGGTCAGCTCGGACAGCGGCCGAGCCTGCTCGCCGAGCGCGGCCAGCACGTGCAACGCGGCCAGCATCCCGGTGTCGGCGCGCCAGAAGTCGCGGAAGTAGTAGTGCGCGGAGTGCTCGCCACCGAAGATCGCGCCGGTGACGGCCATCTCCTGCTTGATGAACGAGTGCCCGACCCGGGTGCGCACCGGCTTGCCGCCGTTCTCCGCGACGATCTCCGGCACGGCCTGCGACGTGATCAGGTTGTGGATGATCGTGGCGCCCGGCTCCTTGGCCAGTTCGCGGACCGCGACCAGTGCGGTGACCGCGCTCGGCGACACCGGGTCGCCGTTCTCGTCCACCACGAAGCAACGGTCGGCGTCGCCGTCGAAGGCCAGGCCCCCGTCGGCGCCCACCTCGCGCACCTTGGCCTGCAGGTCGACCAGGTTCTTCGGGTCCAGCGGGTTGGCCTCGTGGTTGGGGAAGCTGCCGTCGAGCTCGAAGTACATCGGCACGATCTCGATCGGCAGCCCCTCGAACACGGTCGGGACCGTGTGACCGCCCATTCCGTTGCCGGCGTCCACGGCGATCTTCAGCGGACGGCTGCCGGAGAGGTCGACGAGGTTGCGCAGGTAGGCGGCGTAGTCGGGCAGCACATCACGCTCGCTGATCGTGCCGGGCTGCCCGGCGAACTCGGGGACGCCCTGCTCGACGGTGTCGCGGATCTCGGCCAGCCCGGACTCCTGCCCGACCGGGGCGGCGCCCGCGCGGCAGAGCTTGATGCCGTTGTACTTGGCCGGATTGTGGCTCGCGGTGAACATCGCGCCGGGCAGGTTGAGCGAGCCGGAGGCGAAGTACAGCTCGTCGGTGCTGCACAGGCCGATCGACACGACGTCGAGGCCCTGCGAGGTGACCCCCTCGGCGAATGCGGCGGCCAGCCCCGGGGACGAGTCGCGCATGTCGTGGCCGATCACCACGGACGGCGACTCCGGCTTGATCAGCAGCGCGAACGCGGCGCCGAAGTCCCGGACGAGGCCGGCGTCCAGCTGGTCGCCGACGACGCCCCGGATGTCGTAGGCCTTGACGATGGCCGACAGGTCTGACACGCGCTCTCCCCGAGAGTTGTCCATGGGCTGCGGATACCCGAGAGCCTACCGGGGGAACGTCACGCGGATGTGGCGTGACCTACGGGATCGGGTCGGGCAGCACCCGCAGGTGACCACGACGGCCGGACGGGCCCTCCGGCTCCGGCGGCAGCGCGGGCTTGTCGGACCGGCCGGCCTCGCGGACGGCCTCGGCCAGTGCCGTGAGCTCGTCGTCGGACCGGTCCGGCGCGGCGAACTCGCCCTCGTGCCGGACGACCTCCCAGCCCCGGGGGACGGTCAGCCGGAGCGCGTGCTCCTCGCACAGGTCGTAGGAATGCGGCTCGGACGCCGTCGCGAGGGGACCGACCACCGCGGTCGAATCGCTGTAGGCGTAGGTAAGCGTGGCGACGGCCGGGTTCAGGCATCCCGTTCGCGAACACTTTCGTACGCTCGACACGATCAGGGACGATAGCGCTTCCCCCTGACAAGTGCGCGCAGGCGCACCGGTCGGGGCCACCGACCGAGGCCAACGCGTAACCTTCCGGATGTGTCTATGGCTCGAAGTTCCCGGCGTCGGCGGCGTGTCCGCCGGGACCGGCATGGCCGCGGGCTGCGCGGGCCGCTGTACCCGGCGACCCTGCCCGCCGCGGCCAGCCGCGCGGAGAAGTTCGACCAGCTCGTGCTCGACGCGCTGGAGCCGATCGAGGCGCGGTGGCGCGACCAGCTGACCAAGCTCGACGTGGCGGTGGACGACGTGCCCGAGATCCGGAGCGGGAGCGGCCCGGCGGACGACGGCGTCCTCCACGACGGGGCAGTACCGCTGTCGCGACTGGTCGCGGCGGGGGTGGACCGGGAGGGCGCGCCCACCCGCGCGCGGATCGTGCTGTACCGGCGCCCGCTCGAGGCGCGGGCCAAGGACCCCGGCGAACTGGCCGAGCTCGTGCACGACGTCCTGGTGGAGCAGGTAGCGGGCTACCTGGGCGTCGAACCGGACATCATCGAGGGCGAGTAGCGCTCAGACCGCGACCTCGGCCGGCTCGGCCGGCTGCGGCTCGCGCAGCCGCGTCGGCACCGCGGTCAACAAGGTGAACAACACGGCCGCGACCTGGACGAGCAACAACACGTCCCGCAGCGTCGACGGGTGCTCGAGCGCCACCTCGGCCTGTCCGGTCGGCACCGCGACCGCCACCTGGTGCCCCCACGCCGGCACGATCGGCACCGGCCGCCCGTCCACCTGCGCCCGCCACCCGTCCTCGTGCTCGGCGGCCAGCACCAGCAGCCGTCCGGGGACCCCCTCCGACACCCGCACCCGCACGTCCGGCAGTTCCGCATCGACCGGCGTGACGCCCAGGGTGCTCGTCGGCGCCGGTGACGTCACCGCCTGCCGCGCCACCCCGGGCGGGATCAGCACGACCTGCCCACCGGGCTCCAGCAACCGCAACACCGCGCGCCCGTCGCTGGTCGGCGCGACCGACGACGCCAGGTCACCGGCCATCGCGACGATCGGACCGGGATCCGCACCCGCCGGGAGCACCACGAACAACGCCCCGGAAGCGGAGGCTGCCGACAAGGCCGTCCGGGTGCGGGCCGGGTCGGGGCTGGTGAGCGCGTCCTGCCACCCGGTCAGTCGGGCGGGTGTCGCCGCGCTCACCGCCAACTGGTCGTCCCCGAACCGGGGCATCCGGCCGCCGGTCTGTCGTGCGGGCGCGGCGCCCCCGTCGAGCACCAGCACCGACCGGCCGGTGCCCATCAGCTCGTCTGCCTGGTCCTGGGCGAGTGCGGGTCCACCACCGGACCGCAGCGGCCCGGCGCTGCCCGCCACGACGACCCCGACGGCCAGCGCGACGAGAAGTACGGCCCCGCCGGCGAGAACCGGCTTTTCCCTCTCGTCGCGGCAGGCCGACAGTACGATCCACAGCAGCCCGGCGCCGATGACCAGCAGCGGCACGCCCGCGAACCCCGGTGACACCGGCCCGCCCTGCAGGGGCGCCACGGTCACCAGCCGAACGAGCAGCAGACCCGCGATCCCCAGCACCACCACCGCGAGCCCGGGCAGCGCGGCGCGGCCGGGCCGGGCCGCGAACGCGACCACGGCGGCCAGCAACACGGCAAACCCGGCAGGCCACGCCCCGGCACCGCCCGGGTCCAGCCCGGCGAGGTCGACCGCGGTCATCGGATCGCCCGGCCCGCTCAGCCCGTGCAGCACCAGCGCCGGATGGTTGACCAGCACCGTCGGCCACGGCATCAGCAACGCCAGTGGCACCAGGACGACGATGACCACCGATGCGGCGCGTTTGAGCAGCGGCGCCGGCGACGGCAGCACGACGAACCCGATGACCAGCCCGGCCAGCGCCAGCAGATGCGCCAGGGGCGAGAACGCGCCGAGCAACGCGAGGCCCAGCGCGCACAGCGACGACGAGTGCAGCCACCGTTGCCCCGGATCCGCCAGCACACCCGCGATCCCGGCGACCACCGGCGGCAGCAGGATGTGGACCGCCACCACGTCCAGCCGCCCCTGCGCCACCCCAGCCGTCGCGGCCGGCAGCAGCCCGTAGGCGCCGGCGGCCCCCGCACGCACCCACGGCCGGACCGGAACCCGCCGCATGGCGAAGTAGGCGGACACCCCGGCGAGCGGGGCGTCGGCGACCATCAGCAGCGACACGAACCCGTGCGGGGTGAAGACCGCGCCGAAGATCCCGAGCACGGCCAGCGCGGCCGGTGCGGCACTTGCCGTGCCGCCGTCGACCGCGTGCCAGCCCGCGAGATAAGTCGACCAAACCTCGCCCAGCGAACCGGCTTCGAGGAGCCGTCCGCCGACAAGGTCGAACCCCAGTCGTCCCGCGTTCACCGACAGCCCCAGCGCGGCGAGCACCACGAAAACGCCCGCCACCGGGGCGATCCTGGCCAGTGTCGACGTCTTGTCCGGGGCGTTCACGTTGTCGGGCAAGGCTTCTCCAGTGGGCGGCGGCATTCAGTGTCGATCAACGACGAACACTGCCGCGCCAGCCTAGCCGAGCCGACCGTGACTCCGCGCACCCGCACGAGCACGCAAAGATCTGTCACCTCGGTGTGAAGCCGGCGTTAGGAGTTCCTTACACAGCCCGCTTTTTGAGCTTCCGTCGCTCCCGTTCGGACAGACCGCCCCAGATGCCGAAGCGCTCGTCGTGGGCCAGCGCGTACTCCAGGCATTCGCCCTTCACGTCGCAGCCCTGACAGATTCGCTTCGCCTCACGGGTCGAGCCGCCCTTCTCCGGGAAGAACGCCTCGGGATCGGTCTGCGCGCACAAGGCGCGGTCCTGCCACTCGGGGGGCTCGTCGCTGTCGAAGAGGTCGACGAGCTCGCCCATCTCCACTTCCGGGGCTTCTCGCCACTCCACGACGTTCCCCCAATCCCTTCCGTCGGATTCCAACCGCACGTCCGCCTCCTCTGCTTCCACGCACTCCCCAGGCTGGCGGTCTTGCACGCCGTCACCCGTCACCCCCTTGCAGCAACGAATAACAGCACTGTGATTACACCCGTGTGATGAGGCTAGGTCAAGCGGAGTAGCGAGGTTGGGGGATGCTTCTCGCCCAGTGCGCAAGTGGACACGCCGAACATCAACTCGCCAGGATGCGACAGACTGGACCTCGTGCAACGATCCGCGGTCCGACCCAGTCCTGTCTTCTTCGGCATTCTCGCACTCACCGTAGTGGGTGGCCTACTGGCTGCATTCGGTGACGCAAGCACAGTGCTGTCATTCAACCAAGACCCGATGGTGGTAGCCGGCGTCTTCATCCTGGTGACCGCCGGCTGGGTGCTCTCACTGACGCTGCACGAGTTCGGGCACGCGTTCGTGGCGTTCAAGGGCGGCGACTACGAGGTTGCCTCGAAGGGGTACCTGTCGATGGACGTCCGGCACTACACCGATCCGGTGCTGTCGCTGGTCCTCCCGCTCGTCTTCCTCCTCATCGGCGGCATCCCGCTACCCGGCGGCGCCGTGTGGATCAACCGATGGGCGCTGCGCAACCGCGCGTTCGCGTCCTGGACCTCGCTCGCCGGTCCGCTGAGCAACCTGCTGATCGGCATCGTGCTGGTCGTCGTCGTGCAACTGGTCCCGATGCCCGTCGGCCTGCTGGTGGGGCTGTCGTTCCTGGCACTGCTGCAGATCGCGACGTTCGTGCTGAACATCCTGCCGGTGCCCGGTCTGGACGGGTACGGCGCGATCGAACCGTTCCTGTCGCCCGACGCGCGTGCGTTCGGCGCGAAGGCGCGGCCATGGGCGCCGCTGGTCCTGTTCGCCCTGCTGTTCGCCGTGCCCGCGGTGGGAAGCGCGTTCTGGGATCTGGTCTCGTTCATCTACCGGGCGTGCGGCGGCGACTCGGATGCCGCCGCATACGGGCAGTACACCTTCCTCTTCTGGCGGCACTGAAGCTAGGCCGCGCGGGCGAACCACTCGTCCGCGCGGCGGCGGGCGCGCCGGAGCCCGCTGCGCTCCCCGAGGTAGTCGCCGACGAGGCCGACCACCGGTAGCATCCCGACCGCCCGGTGGTAGAAGCGGCCGTGCGGGCGCTTGTCGAGTTCGTCGGTGATGGCCAGTAGCGAGCGGCCCATGCGCCACAGGGTCTTACCGGCCGAGCGCAGCGTGATCCGCCGGGGCCGTTGCTCCACCTGAGAGAACTCGCCGGCGAGCTTGGCGGTCTCGGCGTCCTCCTCAGCCGGGTCGTACGCCTCGCCCTTCCCGGCAGCCAGCGCGGCGTCGATGTCCCGCCCGAACAGCACCCACGCGACGATCCGGACCTTCTCGCCGATGTCCCGGATGCCGTACTCCTCCGCGATAGCGGTCAGCAGCAAGGCCTGCGTGGCGGTGCCGAGCGCGTCCTGAACCGGCAAACGGTCGGCGAGCGCGCCGCCGAGCCCGGGGATCGCCGTGACCACCGCGGTCAGCCGTCCGAGCCGGTTCACCCACCAGTCGACGTGCTGGTGGTGGTCCATCGCGTGCCACGCGGCCGAACCCGGCACGCGCAGCGAGGCCAGGCCTTCGAGGCGGCCCGGCGTGCGCAGCGCGTACAGGACCGGCCCGGCGGCGCGCACGACCGGGCGCAGCACGGCGACCACCTGACGATCGGAAATCGCTTCACCCACGGTCGGCAGCACCCCTCTTCGACGGGACGGCGAGCAGTCCGCCGATGCTCATGGCGGACGGCAGCGCCCCGCCGGCGATGAGCAACAGCGCCCGCCAGTCCTGCAGCAGCACGAGATCACCGCCGGGCCCGAACAGCCCGACGACCACCAAGACCAGTACCCATGCCACCAGCGGGGCAAACGCCGCCCGTGGCCCGACGAGCCGCCCGGCGAGCCGCACGAGCAGCGGGGTGGTGACCGCGGCGACCAGCACGGTGACCGGGAACGGGACCGTCCCGCCGACGCGCAGCGGCAGGAAGAACAGCTCGAGCACGGCCAGCAGTGCCGCGTCGACGATCAGCAGCACCAGCAGCAGCCTGGTCATCTACAGCCCTCCGAACAGGTCGTGCGCCGCACCCTCGGCCGGGCCGTGCACCAGTACGTAGTGCTCAACGTCGCCGATAGGCTGCGCGATCCCGTTGGACAGCGCGAACGCGGGGGGCCGCACGCTGATCTGGGTCTCGTGCGCGGTCAATGCCGCGATCTTGGCGTCGAGGTGGCCGGAGACGTCGATCGCGGTGGTGATTTCCTCGTCGGGCGTGGTGGGCAGTTCGCCGTCGGCCGGCAGCCGCCACGGCAGCCCGTGGTCCTCGCGCAACCGCGCCACCCCGCGCGCGAGCGCGTCGCGGGAGGCGGCGATGTGGAAGACGCGGCGCACGTACGGGGCATCCTGGACGGCAATCATGGTTACTGCGTGTGCCCGAATGTGGTCCGGATGCCCATACCCGCCGAAGGCGTTGTAGGTCAACACCACATCAGGGCGAACCTCATCGAGAACGGCGTGCAACTGGGCGGCCTGCTCACGTTGATCTCCTCCGGAAAAGGCGCGCGGGTGCTCCGCCGACGGCGTGCCCGCCATGCCCGAATCACGCCACCTGCCAATGCCCCCCAGAAAACACTGCCGGGTCAACCCGAGAGCCTGCCCGGCCGCCGCCAGCTCCCCCGAACGGTAGCCGCCGAGCTGGTCCGCGGCCCACGCGCCGAGCTGGTCCAGACCCTTGGGGATGATCTCCCCCTCCTCGCCGAGTGTGCAGGTCACGAGGGTTGTTTCCACCCCTTCGGCGGCGTATCGGGCGATGGTCCCCCCGGTCGTGATGCTCTCGTCGTCGGGGTGGGCGTGGACGAGGAGAAGCCTGCGCGGAGCGTTTGCGGTCACGTGTTCAGGTTAATTACGCGGTTGTGTGGCGTTCCTGTCACAGGCAGATGACTAGTCCTTTTCGTGGGGTCCACAAAGTGAGACGCGTCGGTTATTCTCCCCCGAGCTACGCACTGCGCCGTAGCAGGGGAGATTCCAGAAGGGGTGCCTGTGCACCGAGGTCCGGTGGGCAAGTCCGACGGCCACGAGCAGCGACGTTCGTCACCCGTTCGAGTGAGAGACCGCGCGTCACTGTTCCATCACAATCTCACGCTGAGTGCCCGCCTGAGGTTTTCCCCTGCCTAGGTTGCACGATTACGGTGAGCAAACTCGATCACCTCGACAGTTCGCCGCCACAGGACGAGACCGCCTCGCTACCCACGACGGCGTCGAGCAAGGAGAATGAATGTTAGGGAAGACCAAGTCACGTGCCGCCAGAATCGGCGTGCTCGCGGCTGCCGCAGCATTGGCTCTCGCCGCCTGTGGCGGTGGTGGTGGCGGCGGCAACAGCAGCGTGCAGACGGGGCAGGCGTTCGCGCAGTGTGACTCCAACCCGAACGGATGCAACTCGGCCGCTGCCGACCAGGTGCAGGACGGCGGCGACGTCACCTTCGCGATCGAGAAGAACATTCCGAACTGGAACGTGACCTCGTCCGAGGGCAACGTGTTCGAGGCCGGCATGGTGACCAAGGGCATCCTGCCCTACACCTTCTACACCGCGCCGGACCTGAAGCCGGTGCTGAACACCGACTTCGTCACCTCGGCGGACGTCACCAGCACGAACCCGCAGACGGTGGTCTACAAGATCAACCCGAACGCCGTGTGGTCCGACGGAACGCCGATCAACGCGGACGACTTCATCTACAACTGGAAGGTCCAGAACGGCAAGGACTGCCCGGACTGCGCTCCGGCCAGCACCTCCGGTTACGACCAGCTCACCTCGGTCGTCGGCTCGGACAACGGCAAGACGGTCACCGCGACGTTCGCCAAGCCCTACACCGACTGGAAGAACCTGTGGAGCTCGACCGGCGCGATGTACCCGGCGCACCTGGCCGCGCAGCACGGGGACCAGAACACCCCGGCCGGCCTCGCCGAGTCCTACAAGTGGTTCGGTGACACCGTCCCCACCTGGTCCGGCGGCCCGTTCAAGATCGACAACTTCCAGAACAACGTGTCGGTCACCGAGGTGCCCAACCCGTCCTGGTGGGGTGCCAAGCCGCACCTGTCGCGGGTGATCTTCCGGATCATCACCGACGCCGCGCAGGAGCCGACCGCGCTGCAGAACAACGAGGTCCAGGTCCTGTACCCGCAGCCGCAGGTCGACATGGTCAACCAGATTCGCAACATCCCGAACGTGTCCTCCTACATCGGCCTCGGCCTGACCTGGGAGCACTTCGACTTCAACCTGAAGAACCCGGCGCTGGCCAACAAGGCCCTGCGCCAGGCGCTCTACACGGCGGTCGACCGGCAGGCCCTCATCAACAAGACCGTCGGCCAGTTCACCAACAAGGTGAAGCCGCTGGAGAACCACAACTTCATGCCGGGCCAGGAGGGCTACCAGGACGTCATCTCGCCCACGGGCCAGGGCACGGGTGACATCAACAGGGCGAAGCAGATCCTCACCAGCGCCGGCTACCAGCAACGGGGCGACCAGCTGATCGACCCGAGCGGCGCGGCGGTGCCGACCCTGCGGATGCGCTACACCGTGGGCAACCAGATTCGCCAGAACGAGTGCGAGCTGTTCCAGCAGGCCGCGAGCCAGCTGGGTGTCAAGGTCGACATCGTGCCGACCGACGACCTCGGTGACACCACGAGCAACGGTGACTTCGACGTCATCGTGTTCGCGTGGGTCGCCTCGCCGTACGCCTTCAACGGCGCCCAGCAGAACTGGACGACCGGTTCGGCGAGCAACTACGGCAAGTACAGCAACGCCCAGGTCGACAACCTGATCGCGCAGGCCAACACCGAGACCGACCAGGCCAAGGCCGCGGACCTGCTCAACCAGGCCGACCAGATCATGTCCGACGACGCGTACGTGCTTCCGCTTTACCAGAAGCCGACCATCATCGCGTCGCAGGACCGGATCGCCAACATCCGCAACAACTCCACCCTCGACGGCCCGGTGTACAACATGGCCGAATGGGGCATCCGGAGGAGCTGACAGCCCGTCCGGAGTACATTACTCAGGAGTAGATCGATGGGGGAGGCCGGCGAACGCCGGTCTCCCCCGCTCCTAACCACCACAACCCGACTTCTCGCGCCGCCCCGGTCCCGCCGTCACGAGCGGCGTGCCCGGTCGAACTCAGCAGGAAGACCTCCATGCTCGCCTTCGCATTGCGCCGGCTCCTCGTGTCGGTGCCGATCCTGATCTTGTCGACGTTCGTCGTCTTCTTGATGGTGTCGCTCTCGGCGAACCCGCTCAGCGGCCTCCTCACCCGGAATCCGCCCCCGCCGCCGCAGACGATCGCCAACGAGGCCCACCGGCTGCGCCTGGACCAGCCGCTGATGGAGCGGTACTGGCACTGGATCACCGGCATCTTCCACGGCGACTTCGGCCCCTCCGTACAGTCCAACATGGACATCGGTTCCGAGGTCATCTCCCGCTTCGGCGTCACCTTCCGCCTGATCTTCCTCGCGATGATCATCGCGCTGGTCCTGGCGATCGTCGTCGGCGCCGTCAGTGCCGTGAAGCAGTACTCGAAGCTGGACTACACGGCCACCTTCTTCGGCTTCCTCTTCCTGTCGATGCCCGCGTTCTGGCTGGCGGTGCTGCTCAAGCAGGCCGGCATCTCGATCAACAACAACGTCGGCAGCCAGGTCTTCTACACGATCGGGTCGGGCTCGATCTACGTGACGGGCGGGTTCTGGGCCCACGTCAGTGACGTGCTGGGCCACATGATCCTGCCGACCATCTCGCTGGCACTGATCTCCTACGCCTCGTGGAGCCGCTTCCAGCGCGGATCGATGCTCGAGGTGCTCAACAGCGACTACGTGCGGCTCGCCCGCGCGAAAGGACTGTCCCGTGGCGTCGTGATGCGACGGCACGCCTTGCGCAACGCCCTCATCCCGCTGGTGACCGTGACCGCGCTCGATCTCGCCTCGATCATCTCCGGCGCCGTGGTGACCGAGCGGGTGTTCCAATGGCAGGGCGCGGGTACGTTCCTGCTCGACGCCATCTCCGCAAGCGACGTCTACGCCGTTCTGGCCTGGCTCCTGATCTCGGCGACCTTCGTCATCGTGTTCAACCTGGTCGCCGACCTCCTCTACGGCGTGCTCGACCCAAGGATCCGCCATGCCTGAGCCTTCGACCACCGAAACCACCGCGACGGCCCAGCTCGCGGACAGCAGTCCGCGGGAGCAGGTCGAGCGCGAGTTCACCGTCGCCGAACGCGGCCAGTTCCAGCTGGTCTTCCGGCGGTTCCTGCAGCACCGGCTGGCCGTGGCCAGCATGATCGTGCTGCTGTTGATCGTGCTGCTCGCCTACGTCGGCGCCTGGTTGTGGAAGTACAGCCCCGAGGACATCACGCCCGACAACTCCCAGCCACCGTCGCTGGCGCACCCGTTCGGCACCGACGCGGTCGGCAAGGACATGCTGGCGCAGGTCCTGCGCGGCACCCAGATCTCGCTGCAGATCTCGGTGCTGGTCGCGATCTTCTCCACGGTCGTCGGCACGATCTGGGGTGCCGTCGCCGGCTACTACCGCGGCTGGTCCGACACCGTGCTCATGCGCATTGCCGACCTGGTGCTGACGCTGCCGCTGCTGGCTGTCGCGGCGGTGCTCGGCCATAACGCAGGCGGCAGCTGGTGGCTGATCGCCGTCGTCATCGCCGGCCTGTACTGGGCCTACGTGTCCCGTGTCGCGCGCGGAGTGGTGCTGTCGCTGCGGGAGAAGGAGTTCATCGAGGCGGCCCGCGCACTGGGCGCGCGCGACGGGCGGATCATTTTCCGGCACCTGGTGCCCAACGCTCTCGGCTCGGTGATCGTGAACGCCACGATCCTCGTGTCCATCGCCATCCTGCTGGAGACCGCGCTGTCGTTCCTCGGCTTCGGCGTGCGGCCGCCGGACACGTCGCTCGGCCTGCTGGTGAGCAGTGCTCAGACGGCGCTCGACACCCGCCCGTGGCTGTTCTACTTCCCCGGCCTGTTCATCATCTTGATCGCGCTGACGATCAACTTCATCGGGGACGGGCTCCGCGACGCGTTCGATCCCCAGCAGACGAAGGTGCGCGCATGACCTCGTTCGACTCCCAGGCGAGCGCCGATCCCGTCCTCTCGGTGCAGGACCTGACCGTCCAGTTCCCCAGCGACGACGGTCTCGTGCAGGCCGTTCGCGGCGTGACCTACCAGCTCGGGCGCGGCGAGGTGCTGGGCGTGGTCGGCGAATCCGGGTCCGGCAAGTCGGTGACGTCGCTGGCGATCATGGGCCTGCTGCCCCGCACGGCGCGCGTCGAGGGCGCGATCACTTTCAAGGGCCAGGACCTGCTCAAGCTGTCCGAGAAGGAACTGACCCGCGTCCGCGGGAGCGGCATCGCGATGGTCTTCCAGGACCCGATGACGTCACTGAACCCGGTCTACCCGGTGGGCGACCAGATCGCCGAGGCCATCACGGCGCACCACGACGTGCGCCGGGACGTAGCCCGCAAGCAGGCCGTCGAGTTGCTCGACCTGGTGCGCATCCCGAACCCGCAGCAGCGGGCGACGGAGTACCCGCACCAGCTGTCCGGCGGTATGCGCCAGCGTGTGGTGATCGCGATCGCGATCGCCAACCGGCCCGAGGTGATCATCGCCGACGAGCCGACCACCGCGCTCGACGTGACCGTGCAGGCGCAGGTCCTGGACGCGCTGCAGGCGGCGAAGCGGGAGACCGGCGCCGCGATGATGCTGATCACCCACGACCTGGGCGTCATCGCGGGCCAGGCCGACCGGGTGCAGGTCATGTACGCGGGCAAGGTGGTCGAGGCCGGCACGGTCGACGACATCTTCTACACCCCGCGCATGCCCTACACGCTGGGCCTGCTCGGCAGTCTGCCGCGACTGGACATGAAGACCGACCGGCTCACCCCAATCGCCGGTTCGCCGCCGTCGGTGGTCAACATGCCGCCGGGCTGCCCGTTCAGCCCGCGCTGCCCGATGTCGCAGGACGTCTGCGACCAGGAAGAGCCGGCGCTGGAGCCGACCACCGACGGGCTGCACACGGCGGCCTGCCACTTCAGCGACCAGCTGGCCGGCCGTGAGCCCACTGACCTGTTCAACCCGACCTCCATCGATTCCGTCGATGCGGTGGCCGGTGCGGCCGGGGCGGCAGCTCCGTCCGCGGTGACGCGCGGGGAGAATTCCGAATGAGCGAGAGCGCGGCCGGTGTGCTGCCCGGGCAGAACCAGCAGACCCCGGTCCTGTCCGCCCGCAACATCGTCAAACACTTCCCGGTACGCAGTGGCGGGCTGATCCGGCGCCAGATCGGCGAGGTCCAGGCCGTGTCCGGGGTGTCGTTCGACATCTTCGAGCGCGAGACGCTCGCTCTCGTCGGTGAGTCGGGCTGCGGGAAGTCGACCACCGCGCGGGTGGTGCTGAACCTGCAGCCGGCGACCGACGGCGAGGTGTTCTTCGAGGGCACCGAGCTGGGCAAGCTGAACCGCAAGGACATGCAGCGCCTGCGCCGGGAAATGCAGATCGTGTTCCAGGACCCGTACGCCTCGGTCGACCCGCGCATGCCGGTCAACGAGATCATCGCCGAGCCGCTGCGGATCCACGGGCTGTACGAGAAGGGCGGCCGTCAGCGGGTGCGGGAGCTGCTCGCCACCGTCGGCCTGCGGCCCGAACACGGCAACCGGTACCCGCACGAGTTCTCCGGCGGTCAGCGGCAGCGCATCGGCATCGCCAGGGCACTCGCACTGCGACCGAAGCTGCTCGTGCTGGACGAGCCGGTGTCCGCATTGGACGTGTCGATCCAGGCCGGCGTGCTGAACCTGTTGCAGGACCTGCAGTCGGAGTTCGGACTGTCCTACCTGTTCGTCTCACACGACCTGTCCGTGGTCCGGCACATCTCCAACCGCATCGCGGTGATGTACCTGGGCAAGATCGTGGAGACGGCGCCGTCGGAGGAGCTCTTCGACAACCCGGCGCACCCGTACACGCAGGCGCTGATCTCGGCGATCCCGGTGCCCGACCCGCGCAAGGAACGCAGCCGGGAGCGGATCGTGATCACCGGTGACGTGCCCAGCCCGGCGAACCCGCCCAGCGGCTGCCGGTTCCGCACCCGGTGCCCAAAGTTCGCGAACGAGTTGTCGGACTCGGAGCGGACGAAGTGCATCGAAGAGGAGCCGTTGCTGGTCGATCGCGGACAGGGCCATCCGGCCGCGTGCCACTACGCCCAGGTGCGGCAGTTGATCTGATCGTCCCGTGCCCGTGCCCGTGCCGGTGTCCGGGACGTCCCGTCTCCGTCTCGGACGCCGCCGCACGGTTGGACACGCAGGGCTACTTCCAACTTAACCGCGTTTCCGTTGTACCCTGTTCTCATGGACCCTGCTCGCTTTGTCTCCACCGCCTTCGGACAGCCGGTCAAGCGGCCAGGAGACAAATGGGCTTTCTGGTATTTCGCGCCGGCAGACCTACCTCGTCACTTCGATTTGTCGCTCGACACTGTTCTCGTCCTGTCACAGGCTGATGCCGCTTTGGGCAGGCTCGCGGGCGTGGGGCGGCTGCTCAGCAACCCGGGCATTTTAGTCCAGCCGTACCAGAGGAGAGAAGCTGTCGCGAGTTCCAGAATCGAAGGAACTGAGGCTTCGCTGTCGGACGTCCTTCAAGCTGAAGCAGCCGAAGAGCCGACCGAGAGCGACGACATCGCTGAAGTCTTCAACTACCAAAGAGCGCTAGCCGAAGGTATCCGGCTTCTCCGAACACTCCCACTGTCGATGCGCCTCATCCTACAGGTACATGCAGTACTACTCTCTGGCGTTCGCGGCCAGGAGAAGCGACCTGGCGAAGTGCGCAGCTCTCCTGTGTGGATCGGCTCACCGACTGATTCGCCCGATACTGCCGCGTTCGTCCCACCGCTGCCGGAGTTGCTAGGCGACAGGCTGACCGACTGGGAGCGATTCCTCCACGAAGAGGACAGGTTGCCCATTCTCGTAAAATGCGCTTTGATGCACTACCAGTTCGAGACTATTCACCCCTTTCTCGATGGAAATGGACGAATCGGAAGACTACTTATCACCCTACTGCTCATCGAAAAGAAGGTACTCGAACTACCGCTGCTGTATGTCAGTGCGTACATGGAGCAGAACCGCCAGGAGTACTACAGCCGCTTACAAGCGGTTCGTGAGCGAGGCGAGATCCAGGAATGGCTGCAATTCTTTCTCACTGCGGTCCATCGCCAAGCGGTGGACGCGGAAGAGCGCGCTGGACGACTGGTGGAACTCCGGGAGCAGTACCGAGCTACGTTCGCCGGAACGAAGAGTCGAGCGGTCGAGGTCGTCGACCTACTGTTTTCGAATCCGTTCCTCACTGTCAAGCGGGTTGAGACAGCGCTTCGCGTGACGAACCAGGGCGCTCGCAAATTGATTAATTCCGTCGACGAGCGTGGCTTGATTCGCAAGATTGGAACTTCCGGGCGCGGGGGACGAATTTTCTGGCTTGCCGAAGAGATCTACCAGGTAGTCGGGCACTGATCAAAGGCGCCGCCTCGCCGCAGAGATACGAGCTTCCCCCACCAACCTTGGAGCGTCGACCGCGTCTTCCAACGATTCGACCGACTTCGTTGGATGTTGGGGTCGTTTACGCAACCAACGTTGGAGCGTGCCACGGAACTTCCAACGTTCAAGGAACTTGCGTTGAAGTTTCCGGGGTCATAGCTTCGACCCGCGTGGCGCGTCTGCGAACTAACGCGGACTGCGAGTCCAGTCCACGGCCTCGCTGAACGGTCCCAGCAGCGGCGGTCCCACGGTCATCCCCGAAATCCCCTGCCCCGTGGCGAGTGTGTCGGCCAGCTGGAACAGCGGGAGCGCCGTGTGCTGCGCCCACAGCTTCGGCTCGAGTTCGGCCAGTGCGTCGGGCATGGGCTTCGTGCCGGTCAGCGCTGCTTCGATCGTCGTCTGCAGACCCTCGTCGCACACGGCCGCCGGGTTGGCGGGGACGACGGCCACGTTGGCCGACGGGGTGGACTGCCCGGGACGGCAGCCGAACGCGGATGCGAGCACCGTCGCCGGGTCGCCGCCCACCGGCAGCGGCACCACCGCGATGTCCACACCAACCGCGCCCGCGTTGCCCGTCGGGGCCGTCGTCGTGCCCTGACTGATCGGCAGCGCCAGCAGGTTGGCGAACAGATCGCGCGGCTGTGGCCCCAAGGTGTTCACCTGGATGCCCGCGGCGGTCAGCTCGTCGGTCAGCTCCCGGGCGATGCTCGCGTACGGTTCCTGCTGCCCGGGCGACGCCACGACGAGCGTCAGTGGTTTGCCGTCCCTGCGCCAGATCCCGGCTTCCTTGACGTATCCGGCTCCGGTCAGCAGCGACTCCGCCCGTGCCGGGTCGGGCACGCCGTAACCGGCCGGGATCGTGGACGCGTAGCCGGCCTGCGACGGCGGCAGCACCTGCGCGTCGGCGCGCAAGCCAGCGGACGGGCCACCGCCGGTGCCCTCGTCGATGAGCTTGTTCCGGTCGATGAACGCCGACACGGCCTCGCGGACCCGGTCGTCGACGAGCGGACCGTTCGCCGGGCGCAGCAGCACCTCGGCCAGCCGTGGACTGGGCACGGTATGCAGCCCGACCGTGGGCCCGAGGGCCTGGAACTGGTTCAGTCCGGCGCTGTCCGTGCGCGACATCACGAACTGGTCGTTGCCGCTGCGCAGCGCCCCCGCCAGACCGGCGGCGTCCGACCGGCGCAGCACGATCTGGTCGACCGCCGCCGGCTTGTCCCAGTACCGCTCGTTGCGCTCCAGGATGATCTCGCCGCGCGCGTTGTCCCGCGTCTTGATCGAGAACGGGCCGCCGTAGGCCGGGAAACTGTCCTGCAGCGCACCCTGCCAGCCACCGGGGGCGTCCTTGAGCAGGTGCTGCGGCAGGAGGTCGGAGAACAGCGTCTTCCAGCCGGGGTAGGGCTCGGTGAACGTCACCTGCACGCCCTTGCCGCCCTCGCTGGGCTGGATGTTGCGGATCAGCCGGTAACCCGCGGGCTCGACGACGCCGGGCTGGTCACGCATCGCGTCGGCGAGGTAGACGAAGTCCTCCACCGCGATCGGCGCGCCGTCGGACCACGACGCGTCCTGGCGGATCAGGTACGTGACCGTGAACGGATCGGTCGAGGTGACCTCGGCCGACCGCATCAGCGTGGTGTCGAGCTGGGCCTCGCCCGACTCGTCCGGCCGGAACACCGACGGCAGCAGCATCTGCGACAGCGCGGTGGTGATCGTGGACTGGTCGGCCAGGTTGTGCGGGTTGTAGCCGCCCGCGATGTCGTCGACGCCGATGACGATCTGCGAGGCGGTCGGGACCGCGGGGGTCGACGACTGGGCCACCGGTGACGTCACGATCGGGGGCGGCGGGGTGCTCGTGCACGCGGCGAGTGCGGTCAGCAGCACTGTGACCAGCGCCGCCGCTTTACCGCTCCTCCGCACGCTGCCTCCCTGATGAGCCCATGATGGTGTCACAAGGCCTGTGGCCGCAGTACCGAGATTGCCAGACCGGCCGCGACTCGCTGTCACCGCATCAGGTACCGCCATCAGGTTGACGTCGCTGAGCGTGTTGCGGTTCCCGGAAACGACACAGGGGACGTCCACCGTGATGAACGTCCCCTGCCCCGTACGAGGGATCTCAGCCGCGCGACTTGGCGCGCGAACGCTCCTTGGCCCGCTGCGTGATCTCGAGCGTCACCTTCCGCACCCGCACCGCGTTCGGCGCGACCTCGACGCACTCGTCGACAGCGCAGAACTCCAGCGCCTCCTCCAGGCCGAGCTTGCGCGGCCGCGCCAGGCGCTCCAGCTCGTCACCGGTGGAGGAACGCATGTTGGTGAGCTTCTTCTCCTTGGTGATGTTGATGTCGAGGTCCTCGGCGCGCGGGTTCTCGCCCACGACCATGCCCTCGTATACCTCGGCGCCCGGCTCGACGAAGAACGTGCCACGGTCGGCGAGCTGGATCATCGCGTAGGAGGTGACCGGGCCGGACCGGTCGGCGA
>Ga0081455_10000110_pt1 | contig 92459 bp, 84 predicted proteins | sample TabmetS3T2R1_FD_70207 | JGI IMG/M metagenome (GOLD analysis project Ga0081455, IMG submission 70207) | Tabebuia heterophylla rhizosphere microbial communities from the University of Puerto Rico - S3T2R1 | ecosystem: Host-associated > Plants > Roots > Rhizosphere ... | reverse complement strand
CAAGCCGGTAAACAATCTCGACCAGCCACCAGGGCAAAGGCGGCAGCTTGTCGTAACCAAGTTGCCATTCGCGGCCGTATGTCAGCGCCTCGATGAGATCGAGCGGCAGATTGGCGTAGAGGAGGGCCGGAAGGGCCGTCCAGACAACCGCGTGCAGGACCAGAATGGCGGCCATTGCCCGCCCGGGCGCCGCGACGATCCGATCTGGAACGGCAACATTGTCAGGCGCCGGCATCGGCTTGGCGGTCCACTTGGTCCACTTGGGCCTAAGTTCTTGGGCGATAAGTTCTTGCGAATAACGGGCGAATTCGCGCTACCATAGCAGGACTTCGAGTTGCGCGGAGGCGTGCCGTCATGGACATTAGTCGTGAGCGGCGCGAATCGGCGGTCGAAAACTGCGTTGCGCCCGCGGCCGGGCCCAGGATGAACAGCATGCGTCGCATCGGTGCCATTTTCATTGCGGTCTGCATGATGTTGATCGCAGCCTCGATTGGAGTGGCGCTTTATCTCGGGTTCAAGCTCGACGCCGGCACCTCGGCGATTGTCTCGCTCGCGGCGCTCACCGGCATGGCGCTCTTCAACAGCATCAGCAACCGCCTGCGCGACCGCGGCGATCTCGGCGACCAGATCGGCGATCTGTCGCGCGGCACTGCCGACCTTGCCCGCCAAGTTGCCGAAATTTCACGCCGTCTCAATGCGGTCGAGCTCAAGATCGCATCGCCGGTCAATCGTGCGCGAGGCGCGTCCGATCCGCTTGCAACCGAAATCGGCGAGCTTGGTGGGCTGGTGAAGCAGATCGCCCAAACCGTCGCCGGCCATGCCGCTGTGCTGCAGAAGCACGGCGCCTTGGCCGGGCGTCTCGCTGCCAGCGCGCCGACGCCCGAGCCTGCGCGGCCGGCTGAAGGCACCATGGCGCTCGGCGAGAGAGACCCTCTTGTTGAGCGGTTCCGCGGATTGTCGCGGGAGAGCCTTGCGGATTTGCTTTCGAAAGCGGCCACCGACAACCGTGTGGATCTGTACCTGCAGCCCATCGTGACACTGCCGCAGCGGAAGGTGCGGTACTACGAGGCCGTGTCGCGTCTGCGCACCGATACCGGCGACGTCATTCCGGCCGCCGATTTTATCGATGTCGCCGAAAGTGTCGGCCTGATGCCGAAGATCGACAACCTTGCGGTGTTCCGCTGCGTACAGGTGGTGCGCCGCCTGCTGCTGAAGAGCCGCGACGTCGGATTGTTCTGCAATCTCAGCATCACCACGCTCAACGACCCCGTGATGTTCCAGCAACTGCTCGACTTCATGGATGCCAACCGCGTTCTGGCCGGTTCGCTGGTGTTCGAATTCAAGCAGGAGGCGTACCGCAATTTTGGCCCGATAGAGCACGAGTGCCTGGCCGCACTGGCCGAACGCGGCTTCCGCTTCTCTATGGATCACGTGACCGACCTCCACGTGTCGCCGAACGAGCTCGCCGACCGCGCGTTCCGCTTCATAAAAGTGCCTGCCAAGCTCCTGCTCAATAAAGTCGCGGGCGTGCACACCGATATCGATCCTGAAGACCTTGCGGATCTGCTTGCGCGCTCGGGCATCGACCTGATTGCGGAGCGGATCGAGACCGAAACGACGGTTGTCGACATTCTCGACTACGACGTCCGTTTTGGGCAGGGCTTCCTGTTCTCGCCGCCGCGCCCGGTGCGTGCCGAAGCGCTGCATGGTGTGGCCGACCCTGCCAAACCGGGCGTTGACGAGAGTCCGGGCGCCTTGCTGGCGGCCAGCTGATTTCCTTTCTTTGCGCTTCATGCGATACGCCCGTTTCACCGCCGCGGCCGTACCCGATCGCCTCGGCCGCGAAGAAGGTCTTCCATGAGTGCCGTGCCGTCCCAGCTGATCTCGAAATTTTCCACGCTTGCACCGGGGTACGACGTATTCCTGTGTGATATCTGGGGCGTCGTGCACAACGGGCTTTCGGTCCATCCGCACGCTTGCGACGCGCTGACGCGGGCGCGGGCACAGGGCGCGACGGTTATCCTCGTCACGAATGCACCCCGCCCGAGCGAGCAGGTGGCGCGCCAGCTCGATCGGCTGCATTGCCCCCGCGAGGTCTATGACGCCATCATATCGTCCGGCGACGTGACCCGGAGCGTGATGCAGGAGCGGCGCGGGCAGACCGTCTATCATCTGGGGCCCGAGCGCGACCGCTCCATCTTCGCCGGGTTCGAAGCACACTTTGCGCCATTGGAGACCGCCGACTACGTCGTCTGCACCGGACTCGAGGACGACGACATCGAAACGCCGGAGGACTATCGCGCGCGGCTTGAAATCATGCTCAAGCGCAAGCTCTTCATGGTGTGCGGCAACCCCGACGTCGTCGTCGAACGCGGATCGACCCTGGTCTATTGCGCGGGGGCGGTCGCCGATCTCTACCAGACGATGGGCGGTAAAGTGCTCTACGCCGGCAAGCCTTACCGTCCGATCTACGATATGGCGTTAGCGAAGGCGGAAAAGATAGCGGGCCACGAGGTCGCGCATGATCGCGTGATGGCGATCGGGGATTCCGTGCGCACCGACCTCAAGGGTGCCCACACCGTCGGCATCGATTTTCTTTTCGTGACGTCCGGGATTCACGCGGAAGAACTCGGCAGCCGCGAGAACCCGGACGCCGATGCCTTGACGGCGACGTTCGTGGCCGCCGGCGGAATGCCGAAGGCGGTCATGCGTGAATTGAGATGGTAACGGTCAGGCCGCAGGAGCTTCGGCTTCGCCGAAGACGGCATCGATCTTGTTCTTGAGCGTCTGCGCGTTGAACGGCTTGACGATGTAATTCGACACGCCCGCCTTCTTTGCCGCGATGACATTGTCGGTCTTGGATTCCGCCGTCACCATGATGAACGGAATTTCGGAGAGCGAAGGATCGGCGCGCATCTCCTGCAACAGCGTGAAACCGGTCATCGGTTCCATATTCCAGTCGGATATGACCAGTCCATAATCGCGCTTGCGCAATTTGGCGAGTGCGCTCGATCCGTCACTCGCATCGTCGACGTGCTCGAAACCAAGCTGCTTGAGCAGGTTGTGCATGATGCGGATCATCGTGTTGTAGTCGTCCACGACCAGAACAGGCTTGGTCAGATCGACAGCCATGACGCACCGGGCTCCCCCAAAAGGTGCCGATAAATAACAGCGCGCTCTTGAATAAGCCGTTAATTTGAAGGTTTGTTAACGGCGCGCTAACCGTACGGGCTGACGCAATGTCCCGATTATGGGATATGTGCCCGGCACTGGCCTCGACCCCTGCAAATTCTCCGGTTTCTGATGAACAAGGCTGACGCGGCGTCCAAAGGGTTTCATCTCGTGCGCGGCGGCGCGGATGGCGTCGACGGCGGCCCCCTTGCTGGCGCGGTCGTGGCGATCGGCAACTTCGATGGCGTGCATCGTGGTCATCGTGCGGTGATCGGGGCTGCGCTCAAGCGCGCACGCAAGCTCAAGCGCAAGGTGGCGGCGCTGACGTTCACGCCGCACCCGCGATTATTCCTGCGGCCGAAGGAACCCTTGTTTCAGTTGTCCAGCGAGCAGGACAAGCTACGCCTCCTGGCTGCGAGCGGGCTCGACGGAGCCATCATCATGAAGTTCGACGCGGCGCTGGCATCAACGTCGGCGGAGGATTTCATCGAGAAGATCCTGTCCGGCGCGCTTGGCATTGGCGGTGCGGCAATCGGCTTCGATTTTCATTTCGGCAAGAATCGCACCGGCTCGCCGGAATTCCTGGCCGAGCAGGGCAAGCGTCTCGGATTTTCCGTCGACGTTGTCCCGCCGCTGGAAGACGAAGGCCGGCCGGTGTCGTCCGGTGCGGTGCGCGCAGCGCTCGCCGCGGGCAGGGTGGTGGAGGCAACCGAGCTCCTTGGCGCACCGTGGTTCGTCTCCGGCGAGGTCATGCACGGCGACAAGCGCGGCCGCGAGCTCGGCTTCCCGACGGCCAATCTGAAGCTCGATCCCTCGTGCGGCCTCAAGCACGGCATCTATGCGGTGCGTGCCGATATCGCCGGCGTGCGTCATGACGGCGTCGCCAGCTTCGGCCGCCGGCCGATGTTCGACGACGGCGCGCCGCTGCTCGAGGTGCATTTATTCGACTTCGACGACGACCTCTATGGGCAGAATATCGACGTCGCCTTCATCGGGTGGATCCGTCAGGAGCAGAAATTCGAATCGATCGAGACACTCAAGCGTCACATGACCTCGGACGCCGCCCAGGCACGCGACGCGCTCAAGCGGGCGGGCAAGGCCTTCCCGCGGCTGGGTGACATTTAACCGAGCAGCCTGCTAAACAGCGCCCTATGTCGAAGCCTGAGCGCGATTATTCCGAGACATTGTTCCTGCCGCAGACGGAATTTCCGATGCGCGCGGGCTTGCCGCAGCGCGAGCCGGAAATCCTTGCGCGCTGGAAGGAGCAAGGGCTCTACGGCAAATTGCGCGAGGTCGGCAAAGGGCGCGACAAGTTCGTTCTGCACGACGGCCCGCCATACGCCAACGGCCCGATCCACATTGGCACTGCGCTCAACAAGATCCTCAAGGATATGGTGACCCGCAGCCAGCAGATGCTCGGCTACGACAGCAACTACGTTCCGGGCTGGGACTGTCATGGCCTGCCGATCGAATGGAAGATCGAGGAAGAAAACTATCGGTCCAAGAACAAGAAGAAACCGGACCTCTCCGATCCCGCTGCCATGGTGGCCTTCCGGCAGGAGTGCCGCGCCTATGCCGAGCACTGGCTCAACGTGCAACGCGAGGAGTTCATGCGCCTCGGGGTCGAGGGTGACTGGGCCCATCCCTATACGACGATGAGCTTTCCCGCCGAGGCGCAGATCGCGCGCGAACTGATGAAGTTTGCCGCCAATGGCACGCTCTATCGCGGCTCGAAGCCGGTGATGTGGAGCGTGGTGGAGAAGACCGCGCTCGCCGAGGCGGAGGTCGAGTACGAGGACTACACCAGCGACCAGGTCTGGGTGAAATTTCCCGTGGTCACTGTCGATCTCGAGACGGCGGCGGACCGCGATGCAACGGCTCTGGCCGTCAACCTCGCCGACTGGCGCGCCAGCCTCGTCATCTGGACGACGACCCCCTGGACGCTTCCCGGCAATCGCGCAATCAGTTTTTCCCCGAAGATTGAGTACGGCGTCTATCGCGTCACCGAAGCACCCGCCGACAACTGGACAAAGACCGGCGACGTGCTGATCCTCGCGAACAAGCTTGCAGACGAGGTCTTCAAGCAGGCGCGCGTTACGACATACGAGAAAATCGCAGAGATCCCAGCAACCGTTTTGGGGTCTATGACTTGCGCCCACCCGTTACGCGGTCATGGTTACGATTTTATCGTTCCCTTGTTCGATGGCGACCATGTGACCGACGATGCGGGCACAGGTTTCGTGCATACAGCGCCAGGACATGGCCGTGAAGACTTTGACATTTGGATGGAGAACAAATCGCTGCTGGAAGTGGCAGGCATCAATACGACGATTCCTTACACGGTTGACGAAAATGGTGCCTTCACCGAATCCGTGCCTGGATTCACTGGTAAGCGCGTGATCAATGACAAAGGTGAGAAAGGTGATGCCAACGAGGCGGTGATCAAGGCGCTGATCGGGGCACACATGCTGATCGCCCGCGGCCGTCTCAAGCACCAGTATCCGCATTCCTGGCGCTCGAAGAAGCCGGTTATCTTTCGCAATACACCCCAATGGTTCATTGCGATGGATAAGGCGATTACTACCGGCCATATCCGACGGTCGCCAACCTCGGGAGTGGCATCTTCTGACACCCTCAGAAATCGTGCACTAAAAGCAATTTCTGACACGCGCTGGGTGCCGCCACAGGGCGAAAACCGCATCACCGGCATGATCGAGAGCCGGCCCGACTGGGTGATTTCGCGCCAGCGCGCCTGGGGCGTGCCGATCGCGGTATTCGTGAAGGAAAAGCCGGACGGCTCGGTCGAGATCCTGCAGGATCCGGACGTCGAATTGCAGATCGTCGCGGCTTTCGAGAAAGAGGGCGCCGACGCCTGGTATGCCGCCGGCGCGCGCGAGCGTTTTCTCGGCAAGCTCGCCAACGACGGCTGGAAAAAAGTCGACGACATCCTCGACGTCTGGTTCGACTCAGGGTCCACGCACGCTTTCGTGCTGGAGGACCCCAAGCATTTTCCCTCGCTCGCCGGCATCAAGCGCAAGATGGATGGCGGCAAGGACACGGTGATGTACCTGGAGGGCTCGGACCAGCACCGCGGCTGGTTCCAGTCGTCGCTCCTGGAAAGCTGCGGCGCGCGCGGACGCGCGCCCTTCGACGTCGTCGTTACCCACGGGTTCACCCAGGCCGAGGACGGCCGCAAAATGTCGAAATCGCTGGGCAACACCATCGCGCCGCAGGACGTGATCAAGCAGTCCGGCGCGGATATCCTGCGCATGTGGGTGGCATCGTGCGATTACTGGGATGACCAGCGTATCGGCCCGGAAATCCTCAAGACGACGGTCGAGACCTACCGCAAGCTGCGCAACACTGTTCGCTGGATGCTCGGCAGCCTCGCGCATTTCCGCGAGGAAGACCGCGTGAAGCCCGACAGGATGCCGGAGCTCGAGCGGCTGATGCTGCACCGGCTGCATGAGCTCGATGCGCTTGTGCGCAAGGCTTACGCCGAATTCGATTACAAGCGCATCTTCGCCGCGCTCTCGAGTTTCATGACCTCGGACCTGTCGGCATTTTATTTCGACATCCGCAAGGACACCCTCTATTGCGATCCGTTCTCTTCCGTGAAACGCAAGGCCTGTCTCACTGTGCTCGATCATCTGTTCCGCTGCGCGGTGACGTGGCTTGCGCCGATGCTCTGCTTCACCGCCGAGGAGGCCTGGCTGTCGCGTTATGGCGAGGGGGCAAAATCCGTCCATCTGGAAGCTTTTCCCGAGGTGCCATCCGCCTGGCGCGACGACAAGCTCGCGGAGAAATGGCGAAAAATCCGTACTGTGCGGCGCGTCGTGACCGGCGCGCTCGAGATCGAGCGCGCCCAGAAGCGCATCGGCTCCTCGCTCGAGGCCCACCCGATCGTGCATGTCTCGAACGAAGAGCTCTATGAGGCCGTGGTCGACTGCGATCTTGCCGAGGTGTGCATCACATCCGCCGCGACCCTCGTTCGTGACGACGCGCCGGCGAGTGCATTCCGGTTGCCGGATGTTTCCGGCGTTGCGGTCGTTCCCAATCTCGCTGAAGGAAAGAAGTGCGCGCGCTCCTGGAAGATTCTCACCAATATCGGTGCCGATCCCCAATATCCCGATGTCTCGCCGCGGGACGCGCAGGCTTTGCGTGAATGGGAAGCCATGCGCAAGGCGGCGGAATAGGCCGGGCGACCGGGAAATGACCCTGCACGGTCCACAAACGCGCTTCGGACTTATTGTCGCGGTTATCGCTTGTCTGCTCGATCAGGCAAGCAAACTTTACCTGCTGCTCGTTCACGATCTCGCCAACCATCCTATCCGCCTAGGGCCGTTTTTCGATTTCGTCCTCACACGCAATACGGGCATCAGTTACGGATTGTTCCAAACGCAAGGACCGGTAGGGCAATGGGTGCTGCTGGCGTTCAAGGCCGGTGCGGTAATTCTGCTGTGGCTGTGGCTCGCGCATGCGAGGGACCGACTCACCGCCCTGGCGCTTGGTCTGATTATCGGCGGTGCCTTCGGCAACGCCATCGATCGTCTGGCCTACGGCTGGGTCGCCGATTTCGTCTATTTTCACATTTCCACCGATAATTGGCGGTTCAATTGGTATGTATTTAACCTAGCCGACGTGGCCATCGTTGCCGGGGTTATTGGCCTGTTGTATGACTCTCTTGTAATGAACCGCGCCGCAAAAGCGCCCTGATCCGCCGCAAGAGTCGCGACAATTCAACGGCTTCAAGGGTCCGGTTCCGGATGAGCATCATGCGTTCGAGCAAGGTCTTCCGAGGTTGTGCTGCCGGCATGCTGGTGCTCGGCGCCACTGCGATCGCGGGTTCAGCGCCCGTGCGCGCGGCCGACGATGAACCGACGTTCGACCAGAAAATCATGCGCGGCATCATGGACGGATTAGGCTTCAAGCGCGACGGCGAGGCGGGCATCAATTATCAGGAACGCGCGCCGCTGGTGATCCCGTCGAGCCGCGATCTTGCGCCGCCCGAGCAAGCCAATGCGGTGAACAACCCGGCATGGCCCAAGGATCCCGATGTGGAGCGCCGCAAGGCTCAAGCGGCCATGGAGACGACCCGTAATATCAGCGACGAGCGCGAGCGCGAGCAAAATCCGTTGCGGCCCGACCAGCTGACGCCGGGCGCACGCGGCAAACAACAGAAGCGGCAAGCGGCTCGCCCCGATGATGGCTATCAACCGCCCGCATCCGGCTTCGGCAGCCAAGTGCTGCCGTCAGATCTCGGATATAAAGGCAATCTTTTTGGCGCGATGTTCGACAACAAGAAGGAAGAGCAGACGAAATTTACCGGCGAGCCACCGCGCAACTCGTTGACCGAGCCGCCGCCCGGCTATCAGACTCCGTCGCCGGCTCAGCCCTACGGCTTTGCCAAGGGTGGCGCTCCGGCGAAAGCTGCTAACGATTACCTTGATCGCCCCGACCCGAGCAAGACGCAGCGCTGAAATCTTCATGTGCCGCGAGATGCGCGATCCGTCCGCGTCCCCGTGTAACGGTCGACGTAGTTCCATCACCAGATGAAGAGGCACGATCCGTGCTGTATCGACTGATTACCGCGGCAGCCACTGCCGCGCTCCTGACGATCGGGGGTAGCGCGCAATCCGCCTCCAATGGTCCGCAAGTTTCGGATTTCATTTTAGCGAATGGGTTGGAGTTGGTCGTTATTCCCGACCATCGTGCCCCCGTGGTCACACATATGATCTGGTACAAGGTCGGGGCCGCCGATGAAACACCGGGCAAATCGGGGCTTGCGCATTTTCTCGAGCACCTGATGTTCAAGGGCACGGCGAAACACCCGGCCGGAAAATTCTCGCAGGTGGTCGCCCGCATCGGCGGCCAGGAGAACGCGTTCACCTCGCAGGACTACACCGGCTACTTCCAGCGCGTCCCGAGCGACCAGCTCAGGACAGTCATGGAGTTCGAGGCCGACCGCATGACCGGGCTGCAGCTCACCGACGACGTGGTCCTGCCCGAGCGCAACGTCATCCTTGAGGAACAGAACCAGCGCGTTGGTAACAACCCCCGTGCGCGCCTCAGCGAGCAGATCGACGCCGCGCTTTACCTCAACCATCCCTATGGCAAGCCGGTGATCGGCTGGCGGCACGAAATGGAGCAGTTGACGCGCGATGATGCCATCGGCTTCTACCGGCGATTTTATGCGCCCAACAACGCCATCGTGGTGATCGCCGGCGACGTCGATCCGCAAAAGGTGCGGACGATGGTGGAAGAGACCTACGGGAAAATTCCACGTCACGGCACGGTGGCTCCGCGCGTGCGGCCGGAAGAGCCACCGCCGGTCGCGGTGCGATCGCTTACGACGATCGACCCGCGGGTCGAAATGCCGACTTTGCAGCGCGAATATCTGGTGCCTTCGTTCAGGACCGCAAAGCGCGGCGAATCGGAAGCGCTCGAGGTGCTCTCGCACATTCTCGGTACCGGGTCGAACAGCCGCCTCTATCGTGCGCTCGTCGTGGACAAGCAGATCGCTGTTATGACGAGTGCCTGGTACGACGCCAACGCGCTCGATCTGTCGAAATTCGGGGTTGTGGGTGGGCCGCGCCCCGGCGTGACGTTGCAGCAGCTTGAGTCCGAAATCGACACGGTCATCGCGCAGATCATCGACAAGGGCGTGACGCCGGAAGAACTGGAACGGACCAAGACGCGCCTGATTGCGGACGCGGTTTACGCGCAGGACAACCAGGCGACGATGGCGCGCTGGTACGGTGCCGCCCTCACGACTGGTGCAACCGTCAACGACGTGAAAAGCTGGACGGATCGGATCCGGACCGTCACCGCCGAGCAGGTGCAAGCTGCGGCAAAGCAGTGGCTTGAAAAGCAGCGGTCGGTCACGGGCTATCTGGTCAAAGACAAGAACCCGCAGGTGGAGAAGCGGTCATGATCCGGCGCGCGTGCATGTTTTTCGCCGCGGCGATGCTACTTGCCGTCACGAATGCCGCGTCGGCGATGACGATCGAAAAGATCGTGAGTCCCGCAGGTATCGAAGCTTGGCTGGTGCGCGAAAAGTCGGTGCCGCTGATCACGATGAATTACGCATTCCGGGGCGGCGCCAGCCAGGATGAGGCGGACAAGTCGGGGACGGCGCATTTTGCCGCCGATATGCTCGACGAAGGCGCAGGCGAGCTGGACAGCAAGGCCTTTCACGAGCGGATGGAGAACCATGCCATCGAGCTCGGCTTCCAGGTTGGCCGCGACTACTTCAACGGCTCGCTGCGCGCGCTGAACGAGCATCGCGACGAAGCCGTCGACTTGCTGCGGCTCGCGCTAACCAAGCCGCGTTTTGACGCGGAGGCCCTCGAGCGGGTTCGCGAGCAGGAATTGTCGGTCCTGCGGCGCGACACCACGAGTCCCAACGATCTCGCCAGCCGCCGCTGGTGGCGAACGGCCTTTCCTGGCCATCCTTACGGGCGCGAGACGAAGGGCACGCTCGAGACGATGGCGCGGGTGACGGCGGATGATCTGCGCGACTATGTACGACGCGTCTTCGCCCGCAACGAGCTGAAGGTGTCGATCGTCGGTGACGTCGACACGAAAGCGGCCGGCGAGCTCATCGATCGTGCTTTCGGGGCTTTGCCCGCAAAGAACGATCTCAAGCCGGTCGCCGATGCGACGCCGGCCGGGCTCGGGCGGCGGATCGTAATCGACGTCGATGTTCCGCAGGCTGTGGTGACGTTCGGCGGGCCAGGTGTCGCGCGCAACGATCCTCAATTCATGGCTGCCTACATCGTGAATCACATTCTGGGGGGCGGCAGCTTCTCCTCGCGGCTTTATCGAGAAGTGCGCGAGAAACGCGGGCTGGCTTACGGAGTTTCCAACAGCCTCGTCTGGTTCCGCCACGCCGCAGTCGTTCTCGGCGGCACCGCCACGCGCGCCGATGCCACGGCCGATGCGCTCGCCGTGATCGAGCAGGAAACCAAACGCATGGCTGAAACTGGCCCCACAGCCGAGGAGCTCGCCGCGGCGAAGTCCTATCTCAAGGGCTCGTATGCGCTCGGGCTCGATACGTCCGGCAAGATCGCTGCGCAGCTCACGCAGATCCAGATCGACAATCTCGGCATCGATTATATTCAGCGCCGCAACAGCCTCATCGATGCGGTCACGATAGAGGATGCCAAAAAGGCAGCTCGCCGACTTTACGGGAGTGGCATGCTGGTAACCGTCGCCGGGAGGCCAAAGGGCCTGACCTCAAGCGGAACCACCGAATAGCCGCCGCGTTGTTTTCGTTGCGCCCAGCGCGCGACTCTAGGCAAATAACGGCATGGGCGTACTTCAATCCATCGATAGTGCGCGCGAGGAAAACGTCGGCCCGCACGGCGTAAAATCGAATGCGCTGAAGGCAGCGTTGACGCACGCGGAAGGCGCGCTGGAGTGGCTGCGCGCCCGTCATGCCGATCGTGGCCTGCCATTGCTGCGGCTGCCTGAAGCGCGCGGCGACCTGGAAGCGATCGCGAACGCAGGGCGTCAGTTGGCTGATCGGGCGACCGATATCGTCATTCTCGGCACCGGTGGCTCCAGCCTCGGCGGCCAGACTTTGGCCCAGCTTGCCGGCTTCGCGATACCGGGCATCGGCTCATTGCGCCCGCCGCCGCATCTGCATTTTGTCGACAATCTGGATGCGCACACTTACGCGGAGCTGCTGGCGCGGCTGCCGCATGTGACCACACGGTTCGTTGCGATCTCGAAATCCGGTGGCACGGCTGAGACTCTGATGCAGACAATCGCGGCGTTATCGACGCTGAAGAAAGCGGGCCTGCAAACCCGCATCCCCGATCTCTTTCTGGGAATCACCGAACCGGCCAAATCCGGCAAGAGAAACGGACTGCGCGATCTGCTCGCCAAATTTCGCGTGCCTATGCTCGACCACGATCCGGCTGTCGGCGGCCGCTATTCGGCGCTGACCAATGTCGGCCTGCTGCCCGCCGCGATGCTTGGCCTCGATGTTGGCGCGATCCGCGAAGGCGGTGGCCTTGCCCTCGCGCCGGTGTTGGCGAAAAAACCGGCGGCGCAAGTGCCCGCGGCGCTCGGCGCCGCGCTGTCGATTGCGCTCGCGGAAAGCAAGGGCAAATCGATCAGCGTCTTGCTCGCCTATTGCGACCGGCTGCAGCGGCTGACCCATTGGTACGTGCAGCTTTGGGCGGAGAGCCTCGGCAAGAATGGCAAGGGGACCACGCCGCTCGCGGCGCTCGGGCCGGTCGATCAGCACAGCCAGCTGCAGCTGTTCATTGCCGGTCCGCGCGACAAGCTCTTCACCGTCGTCACGGTCGGCGCCAGCGGGCAGGGGCCACGCATCGACGGCGAGCTCGCCAAGCTCGCCGGCGAACCCGGCTTCTCCGGCAAGACGATCGGCGACCTTGTCGCGGCCGAAGGCCGCGCGACCGCCGAGATACTCGCTAAGAACGGCTGCCCGGTGCGGACGATCCACATCGACAGGCTCGATGAGGAAAGTCTCGGTGAGCTGATGATGCATTTCATGCTGGAGACGATCATCGCCGCGCATCTGCTCGGCATCGATGCGTTCGACCAGCCTGCGGTGGAAGAAGGCAAGGTGCTGGCGAAGAAGTATCTGACGTCCTGACGCGGTCATGATGATCCGCATCACCGATACGATCTCCATCGATGAGTCCGAGCTCACGGAGACTTTCGTGCGCGCGTCGGGACCGGGCGGACAGAACGTCAACAAGGTGTCATCGGCCGTGCAACTTCGCTTCGATGCACGCCACTCACCGTCGCTGCCGAATGACGTGGCGGTTCGTCTGATGCGGCTTGCCGGCAAGCGCGTGACCAAGGAAGGCGTGATTGTCATTATTGCGCAGCAGCACCGGGCGCAGGAGCGCAATCGCGAGGATGCGCGCGAGCGTCTTTTCGACCTGATCCGGCAGGCCGCGGTGCGGCCGACACCGCGTCGGCCGACGAAAGTTCCGAAAGCCCAGCGCAAGGAGCGGCTCGAGGCCAAGAAGCATCGCTCCGGCATCAAGAGCCTGCGCCGCGCCAGGCCGGCCTGGGACTGACCTTTGACCGGCCTACGGCCTTGGGATAGCGGGGGCAGTTTCAGCGCAAAGCCTCCCGGCGGCCGCTACGCGCCGGTAAAGTCAGGGCGATTCGATCAGGCGCCCTCTATGCCCGTCCGTCAGCTGTCAGAAGCCGTCGTCAACCGCATCGCCGCCGGCGAAGTCGTGGAGCGGCCGGCGAGCGTTGTGAAGGAATTGGTCGAGAACGCGCTGGATGCCGGCTCGCGCCGCATCGACGTGCTTACCGATGGCGGCGGCCGCCGACTGATCCGCGTCAGCGACGACGGCGAAGGCATGCCTCGCGCCGATCTCGCGCTCGCCGTCGAGCGGCATGCAACATCGAAATTGCAGGATGACGATCTGTTGTCGATCCGCACACTCGGTTTTCGCGGCGAAGCACTGCCATCGATCGGCGCGGCGGCGCGCCTGACCATCACGACGCGCCACGCCAATGAACCGCACGCCTGGAGCATCACCGTCGACGCGGGCGAAAAATCGGACTTGAAGCCGGCAGCGTTGGGCAAGGGAACGACGGTCGAGGTCCGCGATCTCTTTTATGCCACGCCCGCACGGCTGAAGTTTCTGAAGACCGACCGCAGCGAGGCTGAAGCCGTGCGCGAGGTGGTACGGCGGCTGGCGATGAGCCGGCCGGACGTCTCCTTCACACTCGCTGGCGAAGAGCGGGCGCCGATGACCTGGGGCGCTGCGTCGGGCGGTGACGAGCTCGCACGGCTCGGCGACGTGCTTGGGCCGGACTTTCGCGCCAATGCCGTCGCCATCGATGCGGAGCGCGAAGGCGTGCGGGTCACAGGCTTTGCCGGCCTTCCGACGCTGTCGCGGGCGAATTCGCTCGGGCAGTACCTTTTCGTCAACGGGCGGCCGGTGCGCGATAAGCTTCTGTTCGGCGCGGTGCGAGCTGCCTATGCCGACTATCTGCCGCGCGATCGCCATCCGGTGCTGGCGCTTTTCGTGTCGCTCGATCCGCGCGAGGTGGACGTCAACGTTCACCCCGCCAAGACGGAAATGCGCTTCCGTGACGGCGCGCTGGTGCGCGGGCTGATTGTCCGCGCACTTAAAGAGGCGCTGATGCGCGAAGGTCAGCGCGCGGCGACGACCGGCGGCAGCGCAACCATCGCAACGTTCCGACCGGCGGTGGTGACGCGACGCGGCACCTACGACTGGCGGCGCTCGCCGGCGCGGCCATCCGGTTTTGCGCCGATGCGCGGCGCTGCCGCAGGGCTGGCGGAAGCCGCGCAGGCTGCCTTCGATGTCGGCGAGCCGGCCGCGGATGCTGCGATTGCGAGCTTCGAGCCCGCTGCCGACCAGATGGATCGGCCGCTCGGGGCGGCCCGCGCGCAGCTGCACGAAACCTACATTGTCGCGCAGACCCGTGACGGGCTCGTGATCGTCGACCAGCACGCCGCGCACGAGCGCATTGTCTATGAGCGCATGAAAGCCGCGCTCGAAAAATCCGGCGTGGCGCGGCAGATCCTTCTCATTCCGGAAATCGTCGAGCTCGACGAGGCCGACGCCGCACGGCTTTCCGCTCGCACCGAAGATTTGGCCCGGTTCGGCCTGGTGATCGAATCGTTCGGCCCGGGGGCGGTCGCCGTGCGCGAGACGCCGTCGATGCTCGGCGAGGTCGATGTCAGAGGGTTGATCGGCGATCTCGCCGAGCACATGGCTGAATGGGACGATTCACTCCCGCTGGAGCGGCGTCTCCTGCATGTGTCGTCGACCATGGCATGCCATGGCTCGGTGCGCGCCGGGCGCAGGCTCAAGCCGGCAGAAATGAATGCGTTGCTGCGTGAGATGGAGTCGGTGCCCAATTCCGGCCAGTGCAATCACGGCCGGCCGACCTACGTTGAGCTGAAACTGACCGACATCGAGCGTCTGTTCGGCCGGCGGTAGTCGCGGCTCAGCTCGCCCGCAAAAATACAAACTCTGTGTCGTCATAGCTGCGCCGCTCGAGCTCCGTGAAGCCTTCCGGCGGCTTAAAGCCGGCATCGGCCGCTTCCTCCACGACAATCAAGGCATCTGGCTTGAGCCACCCGCCCTTGCGCGCCGACAGCAGTGCCTTCTCCGCCAGCCCTTCGCCATAAGGCGGATCGAGAAACACCAGCGAAAAAGGTTCAACCGGATGCGCAGGGCCTAGCCTGGTGGCGTCGCGCCGGAAAATGCGGGTGACGCCGCCGAGACCCAGCCTTTCGACATTGTCGCGCAGCAGCGCGCGCGCCACCACGCCCTCATCGACGAGGAGCGCATAGATCGCGCCGCGCGAGATGGCCTCGATGCCGAGCGCGCCGGTGCCGGCGAACAGGTCGAGCACGCGAGCGCCGGTCACTGGATCGCCGTAGGAATGCGTCAGAATGTTGAACAAGGCCTCGCGCAGCCGGTCGGATGTCGGGCGCACCTCGTTCGACTTCGGCCCGGCGAGCGGGCGTGAGCGCAGTTTTCCACCGACGACGCGCATCAAGGTTCATTCCGTTTTGCGCATGATCTTGTCCGAAAACCGGTTCCCACTTTTCGGGATCATGCGCGGGGTCTCGGGTATTTGGGCCGCGGACCGCCCGCGCGATCGCGGCGGCGGGGAGTCTTCTTGTCGTTGCGGGCGCGCTCCTTGCTTTGGCGCTCGGGCCGCCGGCTCTCTCGCGAATGGCGTGGCGGTGGCTGCTCCGGTTTTTCATCCAACAGGGGCGCATCAAAATCCGCGCCGGAGTCGGCGACGATCTGCTCGCCCAATTTTGTACGCAACTCGGATGTTTCGATTTCCCGCACCGCGCCGTCGTCGAGATCGCCGAGGTCGAACGGCCCGAACGAAACGCGGATCAACCGGTTGACCTTCAGTCCGAGCGTTTCGAGCACCTTGCGCACCTCGCGATTCTTGCCCTCGCGGATGCCGAAAGTCAGCCAGACATTGGCGCCCTGTTCGCGATCGAGCGTCGCCTCGATCGGCCCGTAACGGATGCCATCGATGGTGATGCCGCCGCGCAGCCGGTCCAGCGCCTCCTGACGCACGCGGCCGAGCGCGCGCACGCGGTAGCGGCGCAGCCAGCCCGTTGCCGGCAACTCCAGCACGCGCGCGAGTCCGCCGTCGTTCGTAAGCAGCAGGAGCCCTTCGGTGTTGATGTCGAGCCTGCCGACGCTGATCAGCCGCGGCAGGTTTCTTGGCAGCGCGCGGAAGATCGTGTCGCGGCCTTCCGGGTCGGAATGGGTCGTCACCAGTCCGCGCGGCTTGTGGTAGAGGAAGAGCCGTGTGCGCTCGCGCGCCCGCAACGGCGCGCCATCGACCACGATCTGGTCCGCAACGGTGACGTTGAGCGCCGGCGAAGAAATCACCAAACCGTTGACCGCCACGCGGCCGGCCGCGATCCAAGCCTCGGCCTCGCGACGGGAGGCAAGGCCGGCGCGGGCGATGACCTTGGCGATGCGCTCGCCTGCGGGGGGTGTTTCGACTTTTTCGGCCATTTAAAGTCTTAGTCATGGCCGGGCTTGTCCCGGCCATCCACGTTTTCTATGTCGCTCCGTGTATAAAGACGTGGGACCGGCGCACAAGGCTTGTGCCCGGGCCGGCCGGAGGCCGGACCCGGGTGCCGGGCATGACAGCATCAATGGCCACTTTTATGCAGATCGCACTCGAAGAAGCCCGCGCCGCAGGCGTGCGCGGCGAGGTGCCGGTCGGCTGCGTCATCGTGCACGACAACAAGGTGATCGCTAGCGCCGGCAACCGCACGCTTGCGGAGCGTGACCCGACCGCGCATGCCGAGCTTATCGCCATTCGTGCGGCGGCGGCCGCGCTTGGCAGCGAGCGGCTCACCGAATGCGATCTCCATGTGACGCTGGAGCCATGCACCATGTGCGCGGCGGCGATATCCTTCGCCCGCGTCCGCCGGCTTTACTTCGGTGCCGCCGATCCCAAAGGCGGCGCGGTCGAGCACGGTGTGCGGTTTTTCGCGGCGCCGACCTGTCACCATCGTCCCGAAATCTACGGCGGCATCAGCGAAAGCGAATGCGCGGCGCTCCTGAAAGATTTCTTCCAGGCGCGGCGATAATTTTTTGAAGCTGGATTGGGCTACGCGATCTTGTCGACGATCTTGCCCATGCCGGGCGGGAGCGGCGCTTTCACGACCGGCTGCGTTGCTGCCTCGCGCTCGCTGGCCTGCTGCTCCGGCGTAGCTTTCGGTGATGTTCCGGTCTTCGGCATGATGAGCTGAATGCCTATGGTGCTGCCCGACATGAACGTCACTTTCAATTCCGGGCGGAAAACTAGGCTTTAGCTCTCAATTATCTGCACCACGCCGGTCCCCAAATGCGACGCTGCCGCGAAAGGTTTTGTTGACCGTGCCGGTAGCGTTCAGGCCTGGAGCGCGAAGTTCCAGGCCTTATCCGCCAAAGGCCGGATCATGTCGGCCTTGCCGGGCGCAAATTCGCTGGTCGCAGTGCCATCGCGCACCCGTCCGATGATGCCCTGAAGAATGGCGGCGATGCGGAAGAAATTGTAGGCGAGATAGACCGGGAGGTGAGGGCGTGGATCCAGCCCCGTACGCGCGACATAGGCATCGACGTAGTCGTTCATTGCTGGAATGCCGAGCGCCTTGAGATCGTGCCCATCGAGTGTCGCCGTTCCCGCGGCGCTTTCCGAGTGCGGCATGTGCCATGTCATCAGGTGATAGCTGAAATCGGCGAGCGGATCACCAAGCGTCGACAGTTCCCAGTCGAGCACGGCAATGACCTTCGGCGCCCCCCGCGCGATGATGAGATTGTCGAGCCGGTAGTCGCCATGCACGAGCCGCACCGGCCCACCCGCCGGAATGTGCTTCGGCAGCCATTCAATCAGGCGCTCCATGGCGTCGATCTTTTCAGTTTCGGATGCGCGGTATTGCTTCGACCAGCGCTCGACCTGCCGCGCAACGTAGTTTTCACCTTTGCCGAAATCGCCCAGGCCGATCTTTGCGGGATCGAAACCGTGAAGCTGCGCGATGGTGGCATTCATCGAGCTATAGACGGCTGCCCGCTCGGCCGCGTCGATCCCGGGCATTTGCGGCTCCCAGAACACGCGGCCATCGACGAAGTCCATAACGTAGAACGGTGTTCCGGCCACTTTCTCGTCGGCGCAATAAACCAGTGGCTCTGCGACCGGGAAGCCTTGCGTGTGCAGCGCGCGTATGACGCGGTATTCACGATCGACCGCATGCGCGGAGGGAAGCAGCTTGCCGGGCGGCTTGCGCCGCAGCACAAAGCGGCGTTGCGGCGTTTCCAGCAGATAGGTCGGGTTCGATTGCCCGCCCTTGAATTGCTTGATGGCGAGCGGTCCAGCAAAGCCTGCGACATTTGCAGCGAGGTAGCGCTCGAGGCTTGCAACATCGATCTGCAGCGCTGCCGCCACGTCCTTTGTGCCGGAAAACGCCTGCTGACGGTCGATCGTCGCCATCGCCACTACGCCTCTACTTCCTCGCCGCGAACGAGATCGGCGCGTCGGCGTAGATCTTGTACTGCTGGGACTTCGGCTTCGCCTTGTCCTCCTCGTTGACGTACTGGATCGAGCTTTTACCGACGAGCTCGCGCGGCAGGATCATCACGCGGATAAAGCGGCTGGGCTTGTCAGGCGACGCCTGCGCGAACACGGCGTCGGGCCCGGATTCATACCAGGCGCCGCCGGGGCCGAATGACGTTGAGCGGCCGTGCGTGTCGATGCGTATGCCGCCCTCGATCAGGCAACGGATGCCTGGCCCCTGATGGCGATGCTGGTAGGCGCAGCCGCCGGGCGGAAAGGCGACGCTGTCGCCGCGCATCAGCAACTCGCCCTTCGGCATTGTCTCGAGAAACGCGGTGAGTTTTTCATGCGTGACCATGCCGGGCGCATTGGCGGTCGTGCTGCCCTGGTCGCCGCGCGTGAGCTCCCAGCGCCAGCAGGTGACGCCGCCGGAGCCCGGCTTCACGGTGATGGCTGTTTCACCCTGCCAGGCTTCGCCTTCGCTCAGCGTCGCGCCGGCGATCCTGGCGGCGCCGTGCACGATGAAAATGAACCGCGGCAGCGGCGGCAGCCGGAACTCGACGTTCTCGGCACTGGACAACACATCTTCATACAGCCGCATCGTCGGATGCATTCACCACCCCTGAATCACGCGGCAAGGAATTCGAACATCGCCGCCGCCGTCGCGTCCGGATTTTCCTCGGTGAGGAAGTGACCTGAGTCAATCGGCTTGCCGGTCGCTACCGGTGCCCATTTTTTCCATATTTCGAGCGGCCCGCCGGTCTCGCTGGCGATGCCGACACCGCCCCAGAGGGCGAGGAGCGGGCAATCGATCGTCTTGCCGGCCTCACGATCGGCTTCGTCATTGGTGAGGTCGGCGTAGCGTCCGGCGCGATAATCCTCGCAGTGGGCGTGGATGCGCAGCGGGTCGGAAAAGGCCGCGCGGTAATGATCGAGCGCGCGCGGATCGAAAGCCGACAGGTTCTTGGCCTTGGTCCAACTCGCCATCTTCCAGTCAAGGTATTCGACCGGCGCTTTCGTGATCAGCATTTCCGGCAACGGTTCCGGCTGCGCGAGGAACGGCCAGTGCCACACCTTCATCGCCATGTTGCGATCCATCCTGTGCCACATATCGTAGGTCGGCACGATGTCGAGCGTCACCATGCGCTCGACGCGCCCCGCATGATCGAGCGCGAGGCGGTAGGCAACGCGGCCGCCGCGGTCGTGGCCGGCCAGGCGGAAGCGTGCATGGCCGAGCTTCTCCATCGCCTCGACCATCACCTTCGCCATTGAGCGCTTATCGTAAGGCGCGTGCTTTTCGTCGGCACGCGGGACGTGCGACCAGCCGTAGCCCGGCAGGTCCGGGATCACCAGCGACCAGCGCGTCGCAAGTTGCGGCGCCACCCGATGCCACATCACATTGGTTTGTGTGTAGCCGTGCAGGAGGAGGAGCGGCGGTCCGCTGCCGCCGGTACGCGCGAAAATTTTCCCGACCGACGTGTCGATCCACTCGGAAGCGAAACCGGGAAAGAGATCGGCGAGATCGGGCATGGCTACTCTGTACGGCGACGGACTGCGAACTATACCAGTCTACTTCTCACGCTCGATCGCGCGCCAGCCAATGTCCCGGCGGCAGAAGCCGTCGGGCCACTTGATGCGATCGACGGCCTGATAGGCCCGTGTCTGCGCCTCGCGCACAGTCTTGCCGCGCGCGCAGATGTTCAGCACACGCCCGCCATTGGCGAGAATTTTGGTGCCGTCGGATTTCGTGCCGGCATGGAAGATCTCGGCTCCCTCGACCTGCGCGGCGGCATCCAGGCCTTCGATGACCGAGCCCTTATTGTAGGCTCCGGGGTAGCCTTTCGCCGCCATCACAACCGTCAGGGACGCGTCCGGATACCAGCGCAGATCGAAATTCTTCAGCTGTCCGTCGCGTGCGGCCAGCAGCGCCGGCACCAGGTCCGACATCATGCGCAGCATCAGCACCTGGCATTCCGGATCCCCGAAGCGGACATTGTATTCGATCAATTTCGGGCCATCCTTGGTGATCATCAGCCCAGCGAAAAACACGCCTTTGTATGGCGCCCCCGCGCGCGAGAGGGCGCGCACGGTCGGGTAGATGATTTCGTCCATCACGCGCTTGTTCATCGCCTCGGTCATGATCGGCGCCGGAGAGTAGGCGCCCATGCCGCCGGTATTCGGTCCCTTGTCGCCGTCGCCGACTCGCTTGTGATCCTGCGCGGAGGCCAACTGGATCGCGGTCTCGCCGTCGCAGAGCGCGAAGAACGAAGCCTCTTCGCCGACGAGGCACTCCTCGATGACGATTTCCCAGGCAGGAGCGCCGAGACCGCCGCCGAACATCATGTCGATTGCGGCTTCAGCCTCCTGTACGGTTTCGGCGACGACAACGCCCTTGCCGGCGGCGAGCCCGTCCGCTTTCACAACGATCGGCGCACCGGTCTTGCGTACATAATCCTTCGCGGGGCCTGCGCTCTTGAAACGCTCATAAGCGGCAGTGGGGATGTTGTTGGCTTTGCAGAGATCCTTGGTGAAGCCTTTCGACCCTTCGAGCCGCGCCGCCCACTTCGTCGGGCCGAACGCCTTGATACCGGCGCCTTCGAGATCGTCGACAATGCCGGCGCAGAGGGGCACCTCCGGCCCGACGACGACGAAGTCGACTTTCTTCTCCTTGCAAAAAGCGATCACTGCCGCATGGTCGCCGATGTCGAGTGGAATGCACTCGGCCTCCTGCGCGATTCCGGCATTGCCCGGGGCGCAATAGAGCTTGTCGGTGAGCGGGCTGGCCGCCATCTTCCAGGCGAGCGCATGCTCGCGTCCGCCGGAACCAATAATGAGGATATTCATGGGACGCGCAGGCGGCCTTTAGGGGATGGTCGCCGTTTGGTGTAGCATGATGCCTCGCCCTCGCAAGAGATTCGACCCGAATGGCAGAGCCCGCCCTCGATAACGTTGTGGAATGGTCCGTCTCCGAGCTCTCTACGGCGCTTAAGCGCACCGTTGAGGATGCCTACGGCTATGTGCGCGTGCGTGGAGAAGTATCCGGGTTCAGGGGCCAACACCAAAATGGGCACGTGTACTTTTCCTTGAAAGACGAAGAGGCCGTCATCAACGCGGTCATCTGGCGAAGCGCCTGGAACCGCATGCGGATCAAGCCGGAAGAGGGGCTTGAGGTGGTCGTAACCGGGAAGATCACGACCTTCCCGCGTCAATCAAAATATCAAATTGATATCCAAACGCTGGCGCCAGCTGGTGTCGGCGCGCTGATGAAACTGCTCGAGGAGCGCAAGAAGAAGCTTGCCGCCGAAGGCCTGTTCGACGAGGCGCGCAAGCAGCTGCTGCCGTTCCTGCCTGAAGTCATCGGTGTCGTCACTTCGCCCACCGGCGCGGTGATCCGCGACATCCTTCATCGCCTGGAAGACCGGTTTCCGCGCCGCGTTCTTGTGTGGCCAGTCCGCGTCCAGGGCGACACGTCGGCGGCCGAGGTCGCCGCCGCCATTCATGGTTTCAACGCGATGCCCGAAGGCGGCCCGTTGCCGCGGCCCGACCTGATCATCGTCGCGCGCGGCGGCGGCTCGCTCGAGGATCTGTGGTCGTTCAACGAAGAGATTGTGGTCCGCGCCGCGGCGGCGAGCATGATCCCGCTGATCTCGGCTGTCGGCCATGAGACCGATGTGACGCTGATCGATTTTGCTGCCGACCGGCGCGCGCCGACGCCGACCGCCGCTGCTGAAATGGCCGTTCCCGTTCGCGCCGAACTGATGGCGTCGCTGGCAGATCTTGGCTCGCGGAAGCTGGCGTGCTGGCGCCGCAACGTCGATCGTTACCGCAAGGAGCTGCGCTTGCTTGCACGCGCGCTGCCAGCGCTCGACGACCTGCTTGCGGTACCGCGCCAGCGCCTCGACGCCTGCGCCGGACGTCTGCCGCGCGCGCTGCGCGCCAACGCTCAGATCCATCATACCCAACTCACACGCGCCGCCTCGCGGCTGTCGCCGCGCTTGCTGGCGCATCGCATCGAGCGCTGCCGGGAGCAGACCGCTGCGTTCGGCGACCGCGCCCGCCGCGCCTTCCGGATTTTGCGCGATCGCCGCATCGCGCGCCTGCGCAGCGCGGGGCAGTTGCTGGCGGCATATTCCTATCGCAGCGTGCTTGCCCGTGGCTTTGCGCTGGTGCGCGATGGCGACGGCCGGCCGTTGCGGACGGCAGCGGCGGTCGGTTCCGGCATGCGCCTGGACATCGAATTTTCCGACGGGCGCGTTGGCGCAACGGCAGATGGCGAAGGCACCGGGCCCGCCAAGCCCAAGCCGCGCAGCCGTGGTAGCGGGGGTTCCGGCGGGCAGGGCAGCCTGTTCGGCGCGTAATACAAGGGTTTCGCGGGCGCTGCCGAACGATTATGTTGATCTGCGCTGAAATGGTTCGGGCTGAGATGGAGGCCGATTTTGCTTAATCGCTACGATCGATCCACGCCGATGAGCGGCGAGGCGGAGGTGAAATACCTCGATGGCGATTTTCGCGTGGTGCGGCCAGGCGGGTTCGTGCGGTGCGCGGTCACCGGCGTGCCAATCCCGCTTGAGGAGCTAAAGTACTGGAGCGTCGAACTGCAGGAGGCCTACGCCACGCCGGAAGCCGTCCTGCAGCGGTATCGGGAAAAGCACGCGCCGAAGCAGTAGGGGCTAGCGCGGCAGCTTGGACTTTATCAGCCGACGCAATTCAGCGGTTTCCTGAACAACCATCGTGACCGGCAGCGTCTGCACGCTGGCGGCGAGCGCCGCCAGGCGCGGATCGCCGTCCATGCGCGCGCGATCCTTTTCTGTGGTGAGCAACGTGAGTTTCGAATATTCGGCGCGCAGGATCAGCTCGCTGGCGTCTTGCGGCGTGTACCGATGGTGGTCCGGAAAGGTGCGGCGTCTTGATACGATGATACCGGCTTCGCGGGCGGTCGCGAAAAACTTGTCCGGGTCGCCAATGCCCGCGAAAGCCAGGACGTTTTGCCCCCTGAGTGCCGCGATCGCGGCTTTGTCCGGCACGAGACGCGCGTGGAAAACCGGGCGCGATTGTGCGCGCAGCCGTGCCGCGATGCCGTCCGCGGCGTTGCCCTCGCCGACGAGGAGCAATGCATCCGTTCGCGCGATCTGCGCATCCAGTGGCGCTCGCAGAGGACCGGCCGGGAACACGCGGCCATTGCCGATACCGCGCCGTGCATCAATGACGGCCAGAGTGAAATCCTTCGCCAGCGACGGGTTTTGCAGGCCGTCGTCGAGAATGATCACGCTTGCGCCTTGCGAGCGTGCAAGTTCTGCGCCGGCGACGCGATCGTGCGCGACAACGGTCGGCGCGGCGCGTGCGAGCAACAAGGCTTCGTCGCCAACCTGCGCGGCACTGTCGGAGCGGCCATCCACGAGCTTGGGTCCCGCCTCAATGCCGCCATAACCGCGGCTCTGACAAAATGGGTGGCCGCCGGCGTCGACGAGCATCTTTGCGAGCATGATGACAGTTGGTGTCTTGCCGGCGCCGCCGAGCGTGAAGTTGCCCACGCACAGCACGGGCAGGCCGGCTCGCGTGCCACCTTTCGCCATGCGCCGGGCGGCGATGGTTCCGTAGATCAGCCCGAGAGGCGCGAGGAGCTGGGCTTGCGGGCCTGCACCGCGCCACCAAAAGGCCGGTTCACGCATGGTGAGTTCTCTGATGAAGCTGCAATTGCATCAGATAAGGGTCGAGCGATGCCAGCGTTCGATCGAGCGCGCCGCCGAGCGTCTCGACCACAGTATGTCCGGCATGGGCGACCCGTGCGCAGGCGTCGGGATCGCTGAGCCACGCGGCGAGATGCGCGACAAGGCGATCTGGGCCTGCAACCGGCTCCGCGCCGTGCGCGTCGTCGAGCGCAGCGTAGATTTCCGCAAAGTTCCAGACGTGCGGGCCGTGCAGAATTGCGGAGCCGAGCTTTGCAGCTTCGATCGGGTTTTGTCCGCCATGCTTGACGAGCGAGCCGCCGATAAAGACCGCAGGTGCCACGCGGTAGAGGAGGCCAAGCTCGCCAACGGTGTCGGCGACATAGATATCGGTATTGCGACTTGGCAATTCCCCGCGCGAGCGCAATGCCATGGACAGGCCTGCGGCGGTGGCGATCGCAACAATGTCCGCGCCACGCTCGGGATGACGCGGCGCAATGAGCGTCAACAGGCCGGGAAAATTGGCGCGCAGCCGGACATGGGCTTCAAGGAGGAGGTCCTCTTCGCCGGCGTGGGTCGAGGCAGCGGCGATCACCGGGCGATCGCCGATAGCATCTTGCAGAGCGGCGAGCGCCGCCGGATCGGCAGGCGGTGCGGGCACGTCGAGCTTGAGATTGCCGGTCGTGAAAACCTGCGCTGCCCCAAGCTCACCAAAGCGTGTTGCGTCGGGGGCAGTGCCGGTAAGGCAGAGATCGAGGCGCTGCAAAAGATGCGCAATGGAGTTCGGAAGCCGTCGCCAGCGCCGGAATGAATCTTCCGAAAGCCGGCCATTGACCAGAACCATGGGCACCCCGCGATCCGAGGCTTCGATGATCATGTTCGGCCAGAGATCGGATTCCACAAACAAAGCGAGATCGGGCCGCCAATGATCGAGAAAGCGGCCGACGAAGCGCGGAACATCGACCGGCATGAACTGATGCACGACCCCGCGCGGCAGACGCTGCTCGGCGAGACCACCCGACGTGACAGTGCCGGTCGTGACCAAAATAGGGATGCCGCGCGCGCGAATCCGCTCGATCAGCGGCAGTACGCTGGCAAGCTCTCCCACGCTTGCGCCGTGCAGCCAGACAAGCGGTCCGTCCGGCCGCGCGATGCGGCTTTCTCCGCGCCGTTCGGGAAGACGTTGACGGTGCTCTTTTCCCCGCTTGGCCCGGCGCGCAAGCAGCATGGGGGCGATCGGAGCTGCTGCCCGCGACACCAGGCGATAGATCATCAAGCCGGCGGGCAATCTGCTCACGATGCGTTCCCCCCGGATTTATCCGCGAGGTCGTAAGCGCGCGTCGTCACCCGGTTGAGCTCTTCTTCCACTTGCTTGCGGGCGTCTTCAAGGGCGCCGTTGTTGGCATCCCGTGCGACAAAGATAGGGCCGCTTGCGCTGATGCCGATCCGGCTGAAGGGCAGATTGATGGCGGTACGGTCCCAGTTGTCGAGTTCGATTCGGCGGCTCGATGCCATCGCCACCAGATAGATCGGGCGACCGGAGTGCTGGGCGAGCTTCACCACGCCAAGACCGGCGACGCGCGCGACTTTCGGAACATCGGCGGTCATTGCGACATTGTAACCATCCTTGAGCGCTTCGAGCATCTCTTGGAAAGCGGTCGCGCCGCCCTTTCGGTGGAATTCGCCGTTGTGCGCGCCCGACCCGCGGATCGTGCCGATGCCGAGCTTCTCCGCAGCGCGCGCATTCACCTCGCCGTCGCGGTGGCGCGAAATCAGCACCTTGGCGCGATGCCGCTTGGCGTCCTTGATGAACGGCATCAGGAAGTGCTGGCCGTGCCATGCCGCAATGATCACCGGCATCTCCGCGATCTCGTAGTGGCTCATGGCTCCCGGCTCCACGACAGGGCGGCTGGTGAACCAGACGAAGCGAAGATACCAGGCACCCAGCGTGCCCATGATCTCCTGGAACACAGACGAGCTTGTGAAACGCCTGAGTGACACCATCAAGCCTGCCCTACCGTGCCGTGCGACCAGTAGCCTGGGGATCGAGCAGTCGGTGCAGGTGAACGATGAAATAGCGCATGTGTGCGTTATCGACGGTCTGCTGCGCTTTCGCCTTCCACGCGACGTAAGCAGTCGCATAGTTCGGGTAGACGCCGACGATGTCGATCTTGTCGAGATCCTTGAACTCGGAGCCGCCGAGCTCGGTGAGCTCGCCACCAAGGACGAGATGCAGCAATTGCGGTTTCGTTGCGGGCGAATCTGTAGGCATGTGTCGATGTATGGGTCGATGGAAAGAGTCGGTCAACTCTATGCGAATTCCGCTTTTCGGTCGCGCACCAGTACGATCAATGCGTCGTGGCGTGCCTGACCGGCCGCAATGAGTGCGCCGTGAACGGCCTGCGAACCGTTGTATTTGAGCGGCCTTCCTGTGAAATCGGTCAGCGCGCCGCCGGCTTCGTGCACCAAAAGGTCGGCTGCTGCAAGGTCCCAATCGTGGCTGCCCCGCGACGCGAAAGCAGCGTCGAGAGACCCTTGCGCGACGCGCGCGATCCGCAGGGCGAGCGAGTGGATTTTCGGCAGGGCGATCATGCCCTCTGCGAGGGTTGAAAAACCGTCCAGGTAGCGTTTGGGGCCGGCGATCTTTGCTCCGCGCAAACCGTTGCCGTCGTTCGTCTTGATTCGCGCACTGTTGAGCGTCGCACCCGCACCACGCGCTGCAAGAAAGATCTCTTCACTCACCGGCGCGTAAAGCGCGGCGACAAGCGGCCGTCCATCTTCGACGAGCGCCGCGGAAATGGACCAGTCGGCCCGCCCGGAGATGAAGGCGCGCGTGCCGTCGATCGGATCGACAATCCATATCCGCGGGTTCGTTGCGCCCAGCGAGCCTTCCGTTTCTTCCGACAGCCAGCCGGCGTCCGGAGCCAGCGCGATGAGTTGCTGGTGCAGGAAATCGTTGACCGCGATGTCAGCTTCGCTGACGGGAGACCGGTCCTCGCCCTTGGTCCAGTGCCTGAACGCACTTTGCGCGGTTCTGCGGGCCAGGGCGCCGGCCTGGCGCATCACGGCCTCGAGTGGCGCGCGCAGTGCGCTTGTCTCACTGACCGGCAACGGTCAGACCCTCAATCCGCAAGGTGGGCGCGTTGGTGCCGTAACGGAATTCCAGATCGTTGGCCGGCGTCAGCGTCCGGAACATCTCAAGCAGATTGCCCGCGATGGTGACCTCGCTTACCGGAAAAGTGCGCTGTCCGTTCTCGATCCAGAATCCCGACGCGCCGCGGCTGTAGTCGCCGGTGACCATGTTGGCGCCCATGCCGATCAGGTCGGTGATGTAGAAGCCGTCCGCGATATCCGCGATCAGCGCGTCCGGGGTCAGGCGGCCGGGCTCGAGGTGCAGGTTGCTCGGGCTGGGGGAGGGCACCGACGATGCACCGCGCAGCGCGTGCCCGGTGGTGACAAGGCCGAGCTCGCGTGCGGTCGCGCTGTCGAGCAGCCACGAACGCAGCACGCCATCCTCGACCAGTGCGAGCTTTTGCCCGGCGACGCCTTCACCGTCGAACGGATGCGAGCGCAGGCCGCGTTTGCGCAACGGGTCGTCGATAATGCGAATCCCGTCGGCGAACAGCTTCGCGCCCATCTTGTCTCTCAGAAAGCTGGTCTTGCGCACGACCAACACGGCATTGACGGCGCTGGCAAGGTGCGAAATCAGCGAACCGGCGGCGCGCCGGTCGAACACGACTGGCACCTTGCGCGTGCTGACCTTGCGCGGATTGAGGCGCGCGATCGCCCGTTGCGCCGCGCAGTGGCCGATTTTTTCCGGCGATTCCAGGTCGCCGGCGTGCCGCACGGCACTGTAGTCATAGTCGCGCTCCATAGCGGTGCCTTCACCGGCGATCGCGGTCATCGACATGTGGTAGTTGGAGCCGAGGTAAGCACCACGGAAGCCATGACTGGTGACCAGCACCACTCCTCCGATTCCGGCCGATGCGGACGCACCGCCGGATTTGCTGACGCCCTTGACCGCAAGCCCTGCCTCCTCGGCCGCCTGGGCCATGGCTTCGAGCTTCTGCACACTCGGGAGGTCGGGGTCGATCAGGTCGAGCTCCGGAAACTTGTGGGTCAGTAGCTTGTCGTCGGCAAGACCGGCGAACTTGTCCTCGGGCGTCGCCCGCGCCATCGCGACGGCGCGCTCGGCGAACGCCGCGGCTCCATTGGCTGTGACTTCATTAGTCGATACCACCGCCTGACGCCGGCCGACGAAGACGCGCAGGCCGAGTTCGTCGCCCTCGGCGCGCTCGGATTCTTCCGTGTTCCCGTCCCGCACCTCGATGGCGAGCGACATCGAGCGCACCGCGACCGCATCCGCGGCGTCGGCGCCGGCCGCGCGCGCCGCTTTGACGAGCCGGTCGGCACGATCGGTCAGCGCGCTCAGGTCCAGAAGGGAATCGACAGACGAGGGCATAGTTGAGTTCCAAATGCGCGCTGGAATGTGCGTCCAACTGATTTGCCGCGCGCCGGCAACACCTCGTCAATCATGGTTCGCAACGCGGCGTCAATCATGTGTCGCAAGCTACGGCTGGTTAACCCAGAACTTTAAGCGGATTTGGACGCGTTTCTGCCACGAATGACGCGCGACCCGGCGGCTAGACCGGGCGCGGGAGAGTTTCGAGGCGTCAAATGCGAAGTGGCGGCGGATGCGCCGGGTCGGGCCGCGCCCTGCGGCTCGACCCCTTCGGCTTGCCCGTGCGGTTTTGCGCTGGCGATGCCGCCGCCGACGGGCGGGTACGGGACATCGAGCTTCATCGCGAACGCGTGGTGGTGAGACGCTCACTGTCCGGCATGCGCATGGCGCTCAACATGCCGGTGAAGGCGTTCGACGGCATCTCGTTGGAACTGTTGCTGGGCGAGGGCGGTGAACCGGATATGCTCGCAATCGTCCTGGAACATAGCGATCCATCTCTGACGCTTCCGCTCTACCTGACGCCGCGACCCGACGAGGCGCTCGCCGAATGGCGGGCCTGGAGCCAAGTGCTCGGGATGCCGTTGTTGCTCGCCAATTCCGTCGCAGGTTCAGCGCAACTTGAACACTTGCGCATCGAGCGACCGCGGCCACGCCGCCGCCGCCGGAGCATCCTGAAAAAGCGCCGCCCGTCGATTCTCATGCGCCGTGGCTTCGGCAAGATCACAAAAGCGACGCCGGTTCATCGCGGCGAGCGCGAGATCATCGCGCGCAATTGATCCGGATTTTGTGGAGACGCACTGCGTTACTTGCAGCGCTGCAGGTTCAACACGGTCCCCGACTGATTCATCACGATTCGATCGGAGTCGATCTTGCGCAGCACGTATTCGGTGTGGCCGGCGCTGACCATGGCGTTGCTGAACTCATCAACAATGCGATAGTCCGATTGGCCGACACTTTGCACCGACACGTTTCGGTATTCCGGCACGCCGCCATTGCTGTCGGTCCGCTGATTGCCAAAGAAGCCGATCACGCGCTTGTTGTCGGTGCAGTCGATCGGGCCTTTTTCGGAACTGTTGCTCTGGCCCCATCTGCCGGACACGGGGTAGACCTGCGCCAGCACGGGCGTGGCGAGCGCGGTCACGAGCAAGGCGGTCAGAATCATAGTGCGCATGGCCGAAAGAATCGGCGTCGCCGGGGTCAAAATCAAGCGCGGCCGGGTGCCATGATTAACGGCCGGCACAAGCGGTCGATTCAATTAGCGCTTTTCGGTATGCCGTAGCCGCCGGCAGTCGGCGTTTGAATAATAATGGCCTCGTTTTTGTCGATGACGGTGGCGTCGCACCCCTGCAGTTTCTCCATGCGGCCGTCCCTGCGCCGCGCCCAGTTTTCGCCGACCCGGCCCGCTTCGCCGCCGGCCAGGCCGAACGGCGGCACCCGCCGGTGTCCTGACAGGATCGTGCATTCCATTTTTTCGAGGAAGCGGATGGTGCGGCGGATGCCGTCGCCGGCGTGCCACTTGCCGCGGCCGCCGGAGCCGGGACGGATGTGGAAGTCCTCGAGCACGACGGGGTAGCGAAACTCCAGCACCTCCGGATCGGTGAGACGCGTGTTGGTCATGTGCGTATGCACGGCGTCGGTGCCGTTGAAGCCCGGGCCTGCCGGCGATCCGGAGCAAATCGTCTCGTAGTATTGATGGCGGGCGTTGCCGAAGTTGAGATTGTTCATGGTGCCCTGCGCCGCTGCGAGGGCGCCGAGCGCGCCGAACAGGCAGTTGGTGACGGCCTGCGAGGTTTCAACGTTGCCCGCCACCACGGCGGCCGGGTATTCCGGTGACAGCATGGACCGTTTCGGGATCACGATATTGATCGGACGCAGGCAACCCGCGTTCATCGGGATTTCGTCGTCGACCATCACGCGAAATACGTAGAGCACGGCCGCACGTGTCACTGGTTCCGGCGCGTTGAAATTCGTCGGCTGCTGCTCGCTTGTGCCGGTGAAATCGACGGTCGCCTCACGTTTTTTCTTGTCGACCGTGATCTTGACCTTGATTGCGGTCCCTTGGTCCATCTCGTAGCTGAATTCCGAATCGTGCAATCGATCGATCACGCGCCGGACGCTCTCGGCTGCGTTGTCCTGCACATGCTGCATGTAGGCTTTCACGACCGGCAGCGTGAAGTGCAACACCATCTTGCGTAGTTCGGCCACGCCTTTCTCGTTGGCGGCCATCTGCGCCTTGATGTCGTTGATGTTCTGCACCGGGTTGCGCGCCGGATATTTTGCGCCGGTGAGCGCTGCCAGCAGTTCCTTTTCGCGAAAGCGGCCGCGATCGACCAGCTTGAAGTTGTCGAAGAGCACGCCCTCCTGCTCGATCGTCGTGGCATTCGGCGACATCGAGCCTGGGGAAATGCCGCCGACATCGGCGTGATGTCCGCGCGACGCCACCCAGAACAGGATGGATTTCTTCTTGTCGTCGAAGACCGGTGTGCAGACCGTGATGTCGGGCAGGTGAGTGCCCCCGTTGTAGGGGGCGTTGATGGCATAGACGTCGCCGGGCCGGATGTGGCCCCGGTTTTCACGGATGATCGTTTCGACCGCGCGATCCATCGAGCCGAGATGGACCGGCATGTGCGGCGCGTTGGCGACAAGCGTGCCGTCATGCGCGAAAACAGCACACGAGAAATCAAGCCGCTCTTTGATGTTCACGGAGTAGGCGGTGTTTTGCAGCGAAACACCCATCTGTTCGGCAATCGACATGAAAAGATTGTTGAACACTTCCAGCATCACCGGATCGGCGTGCGTTCCGATGGCGTGGACGCGCTTAAGTTTCTTGGCGCGGGTGAGCACGAGATGATTTCTGGCCGTCAGTTCGGCCTGCCAGCCTGGCTCGACCACGATGGTCTGGTGCGGCTCGATGATGATGGCGGCGCCTTTGACGCGGGATCCGGGCTTGAGCTGGTCGCGCGTGTAGACGTTGGCTTTGTGCCAGTCGCCGCCGGAAAAAAATTGGGTTTGCAGCGCCGGTTTGGGCAGGGCGGCGCGCGACTGCCGGGCGGCCTTCTCGGTGAATTTGGCGCCGCCGCCCACCGCCTCGACCGACGCGGCTTCGATAACAATCTGCTTTGTGCGATCGATGAAGCCGAACCGCGCCTTGTGAGCCTTCTCGAATGCGCGTTTCATTGCGGCGCCGCTGCCGGCCGCCACGACGAGCGGGGTATCGGTGCCGGCATAACGAATATGCGCACGCACGAAGACCTTGATCTTGCCGGACGGGACACCCTGGCCTTCGACCTCTTCTTTAGTTGTTTTCCCGAGCAGTTTTCCGACACGTGCGATCGCCTTGAAGGCCTTGCCGCCGAACGGCAACTCGATGGCCTGCTCGCGCGTGGCGCGGATATCGGCGAGGCCCATGCCGTAGGCGGAAAGCAGCGACGAGAAGGGGTGAATGAGCACGCGCGTCATCCCGAGCGCATCGGCGACCAGGCAGGCATGCTGGCCGCCTGCGCCCCCGAAGCAATTGAGCGCGTAATGCGTGATGTCGTAGCCGCGCTGCACCGAAATCTTCTTGATCGCGTTGGCCATGTTCTCGACCGCGATCTTGATGAAACCGTCGGCCACATCCTCGGGCTTTCTGCCGCCGACCTGCTGGGCAAGGTCGGTGAAGGCCATGCGCACGGCATGCGCGTCGAGCGGCAGGTTCTGCGAAGGGCCGAAAATCTTCGGAAAGAAATCGGGGATGAGCTTGCCGACCATCACATTGGCGTCGGTGACGGCGAGTGGCCCATTGCGCCGATAGCATTTCGGGCCGGGATTGGCGCCCGCCGAATCCGGACCGACGCGGAAGCGGGCGCCGTCAAAATGCAGGATCGATCCACCACCGGCCGCGACGGTGTGGATCAGCATCATCGGCGCGCGCATGCGCACGCCGGCGACTTCCGTTTCGAAGGCGCGCTCATATTCGCCGTCGAAATGCGACACGTCGGTCGAGGTGCCGCCCATATCGAAGCCGATGAGACGGTTCAAACCGGCCTGCTTCCCGGTCTCCGCCATTCCGACCACACCGCCGGCGGGGCCGGACAAGATCGCATCCTTGCCCTGGAATAATTCCGCGGCCGTCAGCCCGCCCGACGACATCATGAACATCAGGCGTGCGGCCGAGCGCTTCGCGTTAATATCGTTGTCGACCTGCGCCACATAGCGCCGCAGGATCGGTGACAAATAGGCGTCGACGACGGTCGTATCGCCGCGGCCGACCAGCTTGATCAGCGGGGAGACCTCGTGGCTGACCGAGACCTGCGCGAAACCCATCTCGCGCGCCAGCGCCGCCACCTTCCTTTCGTGATTGGCATGGCGGTAGGCGTGCATGAAAACGATCGCGACCGCATTGATTCCGTCAGCCTTGACGGCATTCAGATCCGCTCGGACAGCCGCGATGTCAGGTTCACGCTCCACCGTACCGTCGGCGCGGACGCGCTCATCGACTTCAACAACACGCTCGTAGAGCATGTCGGGCTTGATGATGTGGCGGGCAAAGATTTTCGGCCGTGCCTGGTAGCCGATCTTCAGGGCGTCGCGGAAGCCTTTGGTAACGAGCAGTGCGGTGCGCTCACCTTTGCGCTCGAGCAGCGCATTGGTGGCGACCGTCGTGCCCATTTTCACCGCGCCGACATGCCCGGCCGGAATTGCTTCTCCGGGCTTCAGGCCAAGCAGGTTGCGGATGCCCTGCACGGCGGCGTCGGCATAGGCCTCGGGGTTTTCCGACAGGAGCTTGTGCGCGACCAGCGATCCGTCGGGGCGGCGCCCGACCACGTCGGTAAAGGTGCCGCCGCGGTCGATCCAGAAGTCCCAAAGCTGCGGTGAAGTTTTTCTCGCCATGGATGGATAACACTATGTCCGGCCTGTCAGGGGTGAAACAAGCCTGTTAGGCTGACGGCCACGAAAAAAGTGGTGAGACCATGCGAGGTTTGTCCGTATTTGTTGCAGCGCTGTTTGTCGCAGCTTCGACTGTCCAGGCGGCCGAGCTTCGCGTCTTGAGCGGCAATGGCGCCAAGGCGGCGGTGCAGGAATTGTGCAAGCAGTTCGAACGCGCCACCGGCAACACCATCAAGTTGCATTTCGAGGTCAATGCCGACCTGAAAAAGAAGATCGAAGCCGGTGAGGCCTTTGATGTTGCGGTGCTCAACCCGCCGGTTATCGATGCGCTGATCAAGGACGGCAGACTGGTCGCGGGCAGCCGCGCCGATATCGGCCGCTCCGGACTGGGACTTGCTGTCCGTACGGGCGCGTCAAAGCCGGACATCTCATCGGTGGACGCGTTCAAGCGCACGCTGCTGACGGCAAAAGCCGTTGCCTATCCGGGCAAAGGCGCAAGCGGGATCTATTTTGTCAGTCTTCTGGACCGGCTGGGCATCAAGGCCGAGATGCAAGGCAAGCTCAAGCCGATGGAGGCCGAGGACACGGTCGAGGTCGTCGCGCGCGGTGAGGCCGACATGGTCGTGGTGGTAGCCACGCGCATCACTGGAGTGCCTGGCGTCGATCTGGTCGGTCCAATTCCGGAGGAATTGCAGACCAAGATCGGATTTGCTGCCGGATTGAGCGCTTCCGCGAAGGAACGCGAAGCGGCGCAGGCGCTGATCCGTTTTCTGACAGCGCCCGCGGCCGCGCCGACCCTCAAGGCAAACGGCGTCGATCCGGCCTGAACCTTTGCCTGCCTCCTCTTGCCAGGGTCAGTGCATTGGCCCCATGTTTGGACAGTCAAGGAACTGACGTTATGGAGGATCGAGTGAAATATTTCGTCCGTATATGCACCGGCTTGCTGCTTTCGAGCGGCATTGCGACTGCTGCTTTCGCGCAAACCAAATGGGACATGCCGACGCCATATCCCGACGGAAATTTCCACACGCGCAACGTTGCGCAGTTCGCGGCTGACGTCGACAAGGCGACCAACGGTTCCCTCAAGATTGCGATCCACTCGGCCGGCTCACTAATCAAGCATGCTGAAATCAAACGCAGCGTCCGGCAAGGAACCACGCCGATCGGTGAAATGCTCGAATCTTTGTCGTCGAACGAGGCGGCTGTATATGGGCTCGACTCGGTGCCATTCCTTGCCACGGGATACGAGGCTTCGAGGAAACTCTATGCGGCGCAAAAGCCGTATCTGGAAAAGCAGCTCGCATCCGAAGGCCTGATGTTGCTGTACTCGGTGCCGTGGCCTCCGCAGGGGCTTTATGCCAAGCGCGAGATCAAGTCGGTCGATGATCTCAAGGGTCTCAAATTCCGTACTTACAACGCAATGATCGGCCGCATTGCCGCGCTGGCTGGTGCGATTCCGACGCAGATCGAAGTGCCCGATCTTCCGACTGCCTTTGCGACCGGTCGTGTCGACGTGATGATCACCTCGGCGTCTACCGGTGTCGATACCAAGTCGCAGGATTATCTGACGCACTACATCGATACACAGGCCTGGCTGCCGCGCAACATCGTGATCGTGAACAAGGCCGCATTCGACAAACTGTCAGACGCTGAAAAGAAGGCGGTCACAGAAGCAGCCAAGATTGCTGAAGAGCGCGGATGGAAATTGTCGATCGAGGAAATGACGATCAAAACCAAGGCGCTGAAAGACGCCGGCATCATCGTTTTGCCGCCGAGTCCGGAATTAAAGACTGGGCTCGCCAAGATCGGGTCGACCATCGCGTCTGAATGGGAAAAATCGGCTGGGCCCGATGGCGCGGCGATGCTGGCGGCTTATGGGAAATAAGTGCGGCGCGCGCTTGATACGCTTTATCGCGCCGCGCTGTGGGGCTCGGCTCTCTGTCTGATCGCCATTGCACTGATGGTCGGGGTGCAGCTGGCGGCACGCCTGCTTGACGGTGCGCTCGCGCTTCTGCACCTGCCACGCACCGATTTCGTCATTCTCTCGCTCAACGAAATCTGCGGTTATCTGCTTGCTGCTGCGAGCTTTCTTGCGCTCGCTGGCACGTTGAAGGCGGGCGCCCATATTCGCGTGACAATGGTGCTCGCAGCGCTCAGCGAGCGCACCCGTTATTTTGTCGAGCTTTGGGCATTCGGCTTTGCGGCCGCGTGCGCCGCTTATATGACGGGCCATCTCGCCAATTTCGCGTGGGTCTCATTTCTGTTCAATGAAGTGTCCGCGGGCGTCATCCGTGTTCCGTTGGTCTACCCGCAGGCGGCGATGGCGCTCGGTTCCCTGATCCTGACTACGGCATTGGTCGACGAGTTTTTCATTGTTTTAAAGCGGGGCCGCCCCACGTTCCGTACCGCAGAAGATGCGATCACGCTCGGAAAAGAAGGCTAGCGATGTCCGTCGTCGGGCTTTCACTCGTTCTTATGCTGCTGTTGTTCTTGATTCTGGGCTCGGGCGTCTGGATCGCGATTGCGCTGGCGGTGTGCGGCTTTGCGGCGGTGCTCACCAAAGTCGCGACGCCGGCCGGCCAGGTGCTTGCGACATCCATGTGGACCGCGTCGAACTCGTGGGACCTGACCGCGTTGCCGATGTTCATCTGGATGGGCGAGATTCTTTATCGCACCAAGCTGTCAGACGACATGTTCGAAGGCCTGGCGCCGTGGCTGCAAAAACTGCCGGGGCGTCTGCTGCATGTGAACGTGATCGGCTGCGCGATTTTTGCCGCCGTGTCCGGTTCATCGGCCGCTACCTGCGCCACCATCGGCCGCATCGCGCTGCCGGAGTTACTCAAGCGCGGTTACGACGAGCGCATGGCCGTCGGAACGCTTGCCGGCTCGGGAACGCTTGGTCTGCTGATTCCGCCTTCGATCATCATGATCGTCTATGCCACTGCAACCGACCAATCGATCGCGCGCCTGTTCATCGCCGGGGTCATTCCGGGAATCGTGCTTGCCGGACTGTTTATGGGCTTCATCGTGGTCTGGGCGCTGTTCAACCATGCGCGCATGCCGCCGCCGGAGCCGGTGGTGCCGTTTCGACAAAGAGTCTACGCTTCGCGCCGCCTCATTCCGGTCATGTTGCTGATCCTCGGCGTGATCGGCTCGATCTACGGCGGATTGGCATCGGCTACGGAGGCCGCCGTTGTCGGCGTATTCTTGGCACTCGCGTTGTCCTGGTGGTCGGGCACGCTGACCAAGCAAGGACTGATCGACTCGCTGATGGGAGCGACACGCACCAGCTGCATGATCGCTTTCATCCTGGCGGGTGCCGCATATCTCACCGCAGCGATGGGTTTTACCGGCATCCCGAGCGCACTTGCCGAGTGGATCAGCGGACTCAACATGCCGCCTTGGGCACTGCTGACGGTGCTCACGGCATTCTACATTGTGCTCGGATGTTTCCTGGACGGCATTTCGATGGTCGTGCTCACGACCTCGATCATCATCCCGCTGGTGACGAAGGCGGGCTTCGATCTGATCTGGTTTGGCATCTATATCGTGCTGGTCGTGGAGATGGCGCAAATCACGCCGCCGGTCGGCTTCAATCTCTATGTCCTGCAGGGCATGACCGGGCGCAACATCTTCACCATCGGTGCCTACGCATTGCCGCTGTTCTTTCTTATGTGCGTGGCCGTGGTTCTCGTTGCTGCATTTCCAGGCCTGGCGCTCTGGCTGCCATCGACGATGCTGGATGCCCGCTAGCGGCGGTCACAATCGTACGTGGTTACGTGTTGCAGGCGATGAGTGCCAAGGATTCCAGCATGATTGCGAGGGCATCGATGCCGTTTTTCGGCCTGCTGGTGGTCGCTGTTGCCAATCATCACGGTATTTCCTGATATCGTGATGGTACTGCCGCGGTGGATTTTTCCGGAGTAGTTGCAGCTGACGGAGGTGGTCATGAAGTTTGTTCGGCCGATCATCATTGCCGCCTGTGCAAGCGCGGTCATAGCGATCGCTCCGGCATCGGCCCAAACGAAATGGAACTTGCCGGCCGCCTATCCGTCGGACAACCCGCACAGCGAAAATCTCGTGCTTTTCGCCAAGGACGTCGCCGATGCGACAGGCGGAAAGCTGCAGATCACGGTTCATCCCAACGCGTCGCTGTTCAGGGCGCCCGATATCAAGCGCGCCGTGCAGACCGGCCAGGTCCAGATCGGCGAAGTGCTGATTTCGCTGCATGAGAACGAGTATCCGGTTTACGGCGTCGACGTGATCCCGTTCCTGGCAACGAGCTATGCGGACGCCAGGAAGCTGTGGGAGGCCTCCAAGCCCTTGATCACGAAGCAGCTCGCGTCGCAGGGCATGCTGCTGCTCTTTGCGGTGCCGTGGGGGCCACAGGGCATTTACGCCAAGAAGGACATCAACTCGGTCGCGGACATGAAGGGTCTGAAGTGGCGTGCCTATAGTCTCGCCACCGCACGTATTGGCGAGATGGTCGGTGCCGAGGCCGTCATCGTTCAGGCCGCCGAATTGCCGCCCGCAATGTCAGCTGGCGTGATCAACGTGTTCATCACGTCGGCGGCGACCGGCTACGACGCCAAAGCCTGGGAATCGATTGATCACTTCTATGACACGCAGGCGTGGATTCCGAAGAACGTAACCTTCGTCAATAAGGCGGCATTCGACGCATTGGACCAGCCGACACAGGAGGCCGTGCTCAAGGCTGCCGCGACCGCGGAAACGCGCGGCTGGAAGATGTGGCAAGACAAGAACAATTGGTACCTCGATCAGCTGAAGTCGAATGGCATGAAGGTCATGCCACCTGGCGCAGAGCTAATGGCCGGCTTCAAGAAGATCGGCGACCAGTTGATGACCGAGTGGCTGGCAAAGGCCGGCAAAGACGGGCAAGAGGTGATTGCGGCCTACAAGAAATAAGTCTCGATCATTTGCTGAGCGTTTCAGCCGCGGGTGACCCGCATGCGTTGTCCGACGATCACGACGGCGACGACCGCGGCAGCATAAAGCAGCGTCGACAGTTCGAAACGCTCGCCATTGACCGGGATCGATAGCGCGACGATCACGAACGGCTGCAGCAGCATCAATTGGCCGGCGCGCGCCACTCCGGCCATCGCCATTGCGGCGTTGAAGACGAAGAACGCAAAGAACTGGCTGACGAAGCTGACGTAGGCAAGGCCGGCCCAGGCCGATGCCGTCACGTGGTTGAGTGATTGCGGCCATAAGACATAAGCAGCAATCAACGACAGCGGCAGGAATGACGCCACCTGCCAGGAGATCACTTCCCAGCCCGGCCGCACGCGACTGAGCCGCCCCGACAGCGTGTAGCCAAACGCGCCCGAGAGCACCGTGCCAAGCAGATAGATGTCGCCGAGCTGGATCGTGTTGGCGCCGCTCTGCCGCACCATGAAGACGACAACGATGGCAGCACCCACGATGCTTGCGAACCAGAAACCGGCGCTCGGCCGCTCATGTGCAACGAGCGCAGCGGCAGCCGCGGTTGCGAGCGGAATGATGCCGAGCACGACGCCGCCGTGCGATGCCGGGACGTGCGCCATTGCCAGCGCCATGAACACCGGAAAACCGATGATGGTACAGATGCCGGCGAGGACGAATTCGAGCCACGATGCACGCGGCGGAATTGGCCGCCGCAAGATGAGCAGCAGCGCAAGACCGGTGCATCCGGCAATCGCCGCGCGCGCGGCCGAGAGGAAAAATGGATCGAAGGCGACGACGGCAAGGCGCGTCGCCGGAAGAGTGCCGCCGAACAGCAGCACGCCGGCAATGCCGAGCGCTATTCCTAGTCGTTCACGGGAGGTCGTCATGCGGGACGCGGACGCTAGCCGGTAGCGCGATGCTGCGAAAGTGATGGCCGCAGAATTGGCGGGGGCCCGGCGGTTTTGCCGCCGAGCCCCCTTACAACGTATCAGCCGGCCTATAAGCCGGGTTCTGTATGGCCTGCAGCGCGAGCCGCAAACGTGACGGCCATTCCTCTTGCACGCCGGTTGCCCGGCGCATCAAGCAACCTACCCGAACGGCCGATCCGGACAGATCCGGGATTGCTCCCGCGCCGTTCCTATTCGGTCTTGCTCCCGGTGGGGTTTGCCGTGCCGTTTCCGTCGCCGGAAACGCGGTGCGCTCTTACCGCACCGTTTCACCCTTGCCGCGGCCAAACGCAACGCGCCGAGGCGGTCTGTTCTCTGTGGCACTGTCCCTGGGCCGGCCCCGAAGGGCTCATCCCGCCGGACGTTATCCGGCACCGTTTGTCCGTGGAGCCCGGACTTTCCTCCCCGGCCGCCTTTCGGCATTGGCGCGAGGCGGCCGTCCGGCCGACTGACGGGATAGGAATGGTGATAGGCGCCGGCCAGGTCAAGGCCGCCCGTGCTACAGCCTTAAAGGCCTGTAAAACCGGTCTTTATGCGGGCTTACTGCGCGGCGCCGGCCGCGTTTCGACCAAGGCGCGCAATGTAAGCAACGTGGAGGGGTCGGCGATCCCGTCGACCCGGGCCTGCCTGAAATGGCGCTGAAATGCCGTCACCACCTCACGCGTCGCATCGTCGTAGCTCGCGGTTTCCGTAATTCCATATCCGTAAGAGCGTAAGGTGCGTTGCAGCCGCGTCACCGCCTCGCCGCGGTCGCCGGGCCTGAGGCCTGATCCTTCAAGGTCGAGCGGCGCGGCGCGCACCCAGTGACCGATGCCGGATTCACTCAGCAGGCCCCACGGAAATTTCTCGCCCGGATCCTGCTTGCGCGCGGGCGCAACATCGGAATGAGCGAGAATGCGATCGGCGCTGATCGGCCCGCGCCGGGTGATGATCGATCGGCACAGCGAGATGACGGCTGCGATCTGGCGCAGCGGATAATCCGGATAGCCGAATTCATGACCCGGATTGACGATTTCGATGCCGATCGAGGAGGAATTGATGTCGGTCTCACCTGCCCAGGACGATTCACCTGCATGCCACGCGCGCCACTCTTCGAGCACGCATTGTATGATTCTGCCGTCTTCGAACACGACGTAGTGTGAGGATACCTTGCTCTGCGCCGCGGTGAGTTGCTGCAACGCCGCCTCGCCGGATTGCATTCCGGTGTAATGCAACACGATCATGTTCGGCCTGCGATTGTCCTTGCGCGCGTCGAAATTCGGCGACGGCGCGACATCGGCGACGATGAACGAATCCGGCTGAAAAATGGACTTCAAAAGGGACATGGGCCGGAACACACGGATACGTGGAGACTGAGGTCGGGCATCATTCACCGTCGGCAGTCGAAAAAGCAAGCGGGGGAGAAAGCAGCCGACCTGCGATTACATGCCCTCAAGAAGACGTAGGCCCAATATCGGAGGCAGGCCGGCATCTTGAATTTTGCGGGCGGCTGTTTCCGCATCGTACGGAACGCGGACATAAGTCAGAACATTGCGCTCCGTCTCGAGCGCGCCGTAGCAGGCCGCCGGATTGCCATCGCGTGGCTGGCCCACCGAACCGATCACCGCGACCCATCGTCCTCTCAGCTGGAGCGGAATTTCGACCGCCGGCGCCGGGATCATCCCGGAGACCTGCCCGCTGGGCGGCAAATGATAGAGCTGCGGCACATGCACGTGACCGCAGAACGTCGCCTGCGCGCGCGTCGCGGCGAAAGAGGCTGATGCGTCTTCAACGCTCGTGATGTATTCCCAGCCGGCGGGGTCGTGCGCGCTAGCGTGCACGAACAGTCTGTCATTGTTGTCGAAGGTCAGCGGCAGCCGCGCGAGAAAGTCGCATTGTGCGTCGGTGAGCTGGGATCTCGTCCAATCGATGGCTGCGGCCGCAACCATGTTCATGTGGTCGGTGCCCGATGCAATGGCATCGTCGTGGTTGCCGAGTAGCGCAGTCGCGCCGTTCTCGACTTCACGCATCACCGTGTCGACCGCAAAGCCAGGATCGGCGCCGTAGCCCACATAGTCGCCGAGGAAAATGAAGCGCGCGATGCCGTTGGCGCGGGCGTGGCTGAGGCACGCCTCCAGCGCCTCCCGGTTGGCGTGGATGTCGCTGAACAACCCGATCCACATGGTCGTCTCACGAAGGTGGAAAGCGGCAACGTTTCTTTAAGTTTAACCGCCGTTAATGGGACCGATCTGCGACAACGCCGTGCTTCGCGTTGGATTGGGGCCGATTTATTGACGGTCACGTAATCCCATGATATCCCACGATTTCCCAGTATGGGACACCCTCCGTACCGGCCGGCCTCAATCATCGGGCGGCTCGGTCGGCTTGGGGGCATGTCTTAGGACGGCCCCCGGTTGTGTCCAGTCGGTATGGGGTGCGGGGCATGGACCGCTTCGTGGCGAATTTCACGCTGCGGCTCGACTCCAAGGGACGGGTATCGATCCCCGGTGCATTTCGCGCAGTGCTCGTTCGGGACGGCTTCGAGAGTCTCTTTTGTTATCCGGCGCTGGACAGCCCCGCGATCGATGCGGGGGGTCGCGCGTTGATAGTGGCGATCGAAGCGTTGATCGGACGCTTTGCGCCGTTTTCGGAAGAGCGCGAGCGGCTCGCTCTGGCGCTCTACGGAACAAGCGAGACTCTGAAAGTCGATGGAGAGGGCCGAGTTGTGTTGAGCGAGAGCCTGAAGCGCCACGCAGGAATTACCGACGCGGTGTCATTCGTCGGTCTGGGTCAGAAGTTTCAGATCTGGGAGCCCGGACGTTTCCAGAAAGAGCTCGCGGAGGCCACCCAAAAGGTGCGCGTGCTCAAGGGGAGACGGAGTTCCCAGGCGACGGCGCGCAAAGCGCCCGGAGCACGGGAATGATGGCGGGCAGCGGCGGCTCGGCTGTCGCTGGCGGACCGGCCCTCCACATTCCCGTGCTCGGTCGCGATGCGGTCGGCTTCCTCAAGCCCCGTAACGGCGGTGTCTATATTGACGGCACCTTCGGTGCCGGCGGCTATACGAGTGCCATTCTCGCGGCCGCCGATTGCAAGGTGATCGGCATCGACCGCGATCAGACCGCAATCGCGCTGGGCGCGGACCTGGTCGAGCAGGCGGCCGGCCGACTGACATTGGTCGAGGACCGGTTCTCCAATCTCGAAGCAATCGCGCGCGACGCGGGGTACGACGCGGTCGACGGTGTTATCTTCGATCTCGGCGTTTCTTCTATGCAACTCGATTCTGCCGAGCGCGGGTTCTCATTCCGACTCGACGGACCTCTCGACATGCGCATGAGCGCCGAAGGTCCGAGCGCCGCTGACGTGGTCAATGCGGCGAGCGAGCGGGATCTCGCCGGCATTATCTATACGCTTGGCGAGGAGCGGCATTCGCGCGCGGTTGCGCGTGCCATCGTGAATGCGCGCATCATCGCGCCGATTGCGACGACGCACGAGCTTGCCCAGGTCGTGGCCACCGTCGTTCGCCCGCGTGCCGGCGATATCCATCCGGCGACACGTACATTCCAGGCCTTGCGCATTTTTGTAAACGATGAGCTTGGCGAGTTGCTTGCCGCGCTGCAGGCCGCCGAGCGGATTCTCAAGCCCGGCGGGCGGCTGGTGGTGGTGTCGTTTCACTCGCTCGAGGACCGAATTGTCAAAATCTTCCTTACAGACCGGGGCAGTGCACGCCCTGGCTCCCGCCATGCGCCCGAAGTGAGACACCATGCAGCGATCTTCCAGGTCCTCACCAAGCGTCCGCTGACCCCGGACGAAGACGAGGTTGCCCGCAACCCACGCGCGCGGTCAGCCAAGTTGCGTGCCGCCGAGCGGACTGAGGCCGCGGCGCGGCGCGGCGTGCCGCCTCGCTTGCTGCCGCATTTGCCGGCGCTCTCGTCCGTGCTGAAGGGGCGTTAAATGATGCGCCTGATCAATATTCTCGTCATCGGCGCCCTGATCATGGCGGCGTCCTACGTTTACAAGATCAAGTTTGACTCGACGCTGCAGGCTGAACGTGTTGCCAAGTTGCGCGGCGAACTGCGAAACGAGCGCAACGCCATTGCCGTTCTGCGGGCGGAATGGGCGAAACTCGATGCGCCTAGCCGTGTCCAGGGCCTCGCGGACCGGCATCTGGCATTGCGGCGGCTCGAACCCGCGCAGTTCGACTCCCTCGACCGGCTGCCCGAACGCCCGGCGCCGGCCGCGCCAAGCGGTGACCCGATCGGCGCGATGATCACGCCGGCCGGCCCCAACATGACCGGCAGCATTCCGCCGCGGGCCGGAGCCCGGTGATCCGATGCACGCAAGGGCAAAAATCCCTGAAAGCAGATGGCAGCGCGCGCTTCGCTCCGTGCTCTACGGCCGCGACGTCGATCGCAACGTAAAGGCAAAGGCGCGGCTCGGACTGGCGATCGTAGCCTTCATCGGCATTTTTTCAGTCATCACGGTCCGCCTGGTGATGTTTGCGACGGTCAGCGAGGGTCATGGTGGCCGCCGCACGGTCTCGCAGGATGCGGTCGCGACGGCTCGGCCCGACATTCTCGACCGCAACGGGCAGATCATCGCCACCGATGTAAAGACACCGTCGCTGTTCGCCGAGCCGCGCAAGATCATCGACGTAGACGAAGCGATTGAATTGCTGACGGCTGTATTGCCGGATCTCGACACCAACGAGGTCCGCGAGCGCCTGTCGTCGAAGCGCGGTTTCGTCTGGCTCAAGCGCGAAATCACTCCCAGCCAGCAGCGCGATATTCATCGGCTCGGAATTCCGGGTGTCGGCTTCCTGACCGAGAACAAACGCGTCTATCCAAACGGGCCGATCGTTTCGCACGAGATCGGCTACGTGAACATCGACAACCAGGGCATCGCGGGCATCGAGAAGTGGCTCGACGGGCAGGGGCTCGCCGCGCTTCACATGGCGGGACTTGCAACCGATCAGCTGCAGCGTCCGGTCAATCTGGCGGTTGATCTGCGCGCGCAATACGCGCTGCGCGAGGAGCTGGTCGCGGCGCGCGCCAAATTCAAGGCGAAGGCCGCGGCCGCCATCATTGCCGACGTGAACACCGGCGAGGTCATCGCAATGGTGTCGGAGCCGGATTTCGACCCGAACAATCCGCGCATTGCGAACGATCCCGATCATCTCAACCGGCTGACGACCGGCGTCTACGAGATGGGTTCGACGTTCAAGGCGCTCACGCTCGCGATGGCGCTCGACAGCGGCCGGATCTCGCTGTCGTCGTCGTTCGATGCGCGGATGCCGTTGCGCTACGGCAAGTTCGAGATCAACGATTTCCACGCGCAGCGGCGCGTCCTGACCGTGCCGGAGATTTTCACTTACTCATCGAACATCGGCACGGCGCGGATGGCGCTTTCGCTCGGCGTCGATTACCACAAGGCCTTCCTGAAGAAGCTCGGCCAGACCGATCGGCTGCGCACCGAGCTGCCGGAGAGTGCCGAGCCGCTGGTCCCCAAGCGCTGGGGTGAGCTCAACACGGTCACGATCGCGTTCGGGCACGGCCTTTCGGTCGCCCCCCTTCAGGCGGTCATGGGCATTTCCGCCCTGGTGAATGGCGGAAAATTGATCCCGCCGACCTTCCTCAAGCGCGACCAGGCGGAAGCGGACCGGCTTGCCAAACGGGTCATCAAGCCGGAAACGGCCGAGAAAATGCGCTATCTGATGCGGTTGAACGTGGAAAAAGGCACGGCGACCCGTGCCAATGTCATGGGCTACTATGTCGGGGGAAAGACCGGCACCTCGGAGAAAGTGGTCGGTGGGCGGTACTCAAAGACCAAAGTCTTGACCAGTTTCACCGCCATTCTGCCGGCCGATAAGCCCCGTTATCTGCTGCTCATCATGCTCGACGAACCGCAAGGACTGCCCGAGACCCACGGCTTCAGCACGTCAGGCTGGAATGCCGTCCCCGTCGGCGCAAAGGTCATCGAGCGTGTCGCGCCGCTCCTCGATCTCCGGCCGCGCTTCGATCTGCCGAAGGCCGATCAGCTGCTTTTGGTGAGCGCGAAGGAGACGCGGTGAAGCTGCGCGATCTTCTGCCGGAGGCGGCGATCGATGCGCGGCAGGCTGCGATCGACATCGCTGGACTCGCCGCCGACAGCCGCAAGGTCAAATCCGGTTTTCTCTTTATCGCGATTGCAGGTGCCAGGGCCGACGGGGCACATTTCGCCAAGCAGGCAGCCGCGGCGGGTGCGGCGGTGGTTGTCGCCGAGCAGCGGCCGGAAGGTTTACCGCCCGCCGTCGCTTTTGTTCAGGTCCACAACGCACGCCGCGCGCTCGCACTGGCTGCCGCAAAATTCCACGCGCGTCAGCCGCAGACGATTGCCGCCGTCACCGGCACCAGCGGCAAGACGTCGGTTGCCGCCTTCACGCGCCAGATCTGGAGCACGTTGGGGTTTCAGTCGGCAAGCATCGGCACGGTCGGCGTCGTATCGCCGAAAGGCGAACAGTACGGTTCGCTTACGACACCCGACCCGGTCGATCTGCATCGCACGCTTGACCAGTTGGCCGGCGACGGGGTCACGCATCTGGCGCTCGAAGCATCTTCGCACGGCCTCGATCAGCACCGGCTCGACGGCGTGCGCATTTCCGCCGGCGGATTCACGAATCTTTCACGCGACCATCTCGACTATCACCCGACCATCGAAGCCTACCTGGCCGCCAAGCTGCGCCTGTTCGAGAATCTGATCGTGACCGGCGGCGCCGCGGTTGTCGGAATTGACGACTGCTATGCAAGCCAGGTCCTCGATGCCGCGCGCAAGCGGCGGCTGAAAGTCATGACCGTCGGCGAGCAGGGCGAAGACATCAGACTGACTGGCGGTTCTATCGACGGCTTCGCACAGGTCATCGACATTGCGCACGGTGGCCGCACATATAAAGTGAAGCTGCCGCTTGTCGGCGCCTTTCAGGTGCAGAATGCTGCCCTTGCGGCGGGGCTCGCTATTGCCACCGGCGCCGATCCTGCGCGTACCTTTGCCGCGCTTGAACACCTTTCCGGAGCAAAAGGCCGTCTCGAACTCGTCGGCAACCGCAACGGAGCACCGATCTTTATCGATTATGCGCACAAGCCCGACGCGCTCAAGAAGGCGCTCGCAAGCCTACGTCCCTACGCGAAGGGAAAGCTCACCGTGGTGTTTGGTGCAGGCGGCGATAGGGACAGCGGCAAGCGGCCGATCATGGGCCGCGTCGCAACTGAAGGTGCCGATCGTGTCATCGTGACCGACGACAACCCGCGCAGCGAAAACCCGGCGGCGATCCGTGCCGCCATTCTTGCCGACGCTCGAGGCGCATCCGAGATCGGCGACCGCGCCGAAGCGATCCGCAAGGCAATCGCGGATCTCAAGAGCGGCGACGTCTTGTTGATCGCCGGCAAGGGCCATGAGACGGGTCAGATCATTGGCGATCGTGTCTTGCCCTTCTCGGACCATGAGGCGGTGCTGGCGGCACTGCAGGGCAGGGTGGCATGAGCGTGCTCTGGTCGATTGACGCGATGGCGGCGGTCATGAAGGCCGATCGCGCCGGGGCTTTGCCCGCCGGGATATCGGGGATTTCGATCGACAGCCGTACATTGTCGAGAGGTGACGCATTCTTCGCGATCCAGGGCGACAATCGCGACGGTCACGGTTTCGTCGACGCAGCGATGAAAGCCGGCGCGGGCCTGGTCGTGGTGGCGGAAAGCCAGCGCCAGCGGTTTGCCGACGCGCCGCTGCTCGTCGTCAACGATGTGCTCGAAGGATTGCGTGGGTTGGCTGGTGCCGCGCGCGAACGCATGCGCGGCAAGGTCATCGCGGTCACCGGCTCTGTCGGCAAGACCACCACCAAGGAAGCGTTGCGGCTCGCGCTGTCGGCCGACGGCGAAACGCATGCATCCGCTGCCTCATACAACAATCACTGGGGCGTTCCGCTCTCGCTGGCGCGCTGTCCTGCGTCGACGAAGTATGCGGTGCTCGAGATCGGTATGAATCATGCTGGCGAAATTACGCCCCTGACGAAGCTCGCCCGGCCGCACATCGCCGTCATCACCGCGATCGAGCCGGTGCACCTGGAATATTTCGGCACGCTTGAGAAGATCGCCGAAGCCAAGGCTGAGATATTCGCCGGCGTCGAGCCGGGCGGCGCCGCCGTGCTCAATCGGGACAATGCGCAGTTCGCGCAGCTTGCTGCCGCAGCCCGTGCGGGCGGCATCGAGCGCATTGTCTCTTTCGGCGAGCATGCGGAAACCGACGCGCGGCTGTTACGCATTTCGTTGCAGCCGGATTCATCGACGGTGGAAGCCAGCATTCTACGGCAATCGGTAACTTACAAGGTCGGGATGCCGGGGCGTCACATCGCGCTCAATTCGCTTGCCGTCCTGGCCGCGACATCGCTCGCCGGCGCCGATCTCGCGCTCGCCGCGCTCGCCCTCGGTAATCTGAAGCCTCCGAGCGGGCGAGGCACACGCAGCACGCTCACGGTTCCGGGTGGAACCGCTCTGCTTATCGATGAAAGCTATAACGCCAACCCCGCCTCCATGCGCGCGGCAATCGCGCTGCTGGGCGCGGCCCCGGTCGGGCAGCACGGCCGCCGGATTGCCGTTCTCGGCGACATGTTGGAGCTCGGTCCGCAGGGCGGCGAATTGCACCGTGCACTCGCAAATGTGATCGAGGAAAAGGGTATCGACCTCGTTTTTTGCTCGGGTGCGCTTATGCACCGATTGTGGGAGGCTCTTCCCTCACGTGCCCGGGGCGGCTATGCCGAGACGGCGGCAGCGCTGGAGCCGGCTGTGGTTGGGGCCATTCGTGCCGGCGACGCTGTGATGGTGAAGGGATCCCTCGGTTCGAAAATGGGTCCGATCGTCAAGGAATTGGAGAAGCAGTTCCCCAAGCAGACCGCGCTCGAGAGGGCGCAAGGCTGAAAGTCAGGGTCCGACCCGATGTTCTATTGGCTGACTGAGTTTTCCGACAAAATCTCGTTTCTGAACGTCTTTCGTTACATCACCTTCCGCACCGGCGGCGCGATCGTCACCGCGCTTGTTTTCGTCTTCCTGTTCGGCGGCCCGTTCATCGACATGCTGCGTCTCAGGCAGGGCAAAGGCCAGCCGATCCGCAGCGACGGTCCACCGTCGCATCTTGTCACGAAGATGGGTACGCCGACCATGGGCGGGCTGATGATCCTGTCCGGCCTGCTGGTATCGACGTTGCTCTGGGCCAATCCGAGGAGCCCCTATGTTTGGATCGTGCTCGGGGTGACGCTTTCATTCGGGATCATCGGCTTCTACGACGATTATCTGAAAATCACGAAGCAGAGCGATGCCGGGATTTCCGCCACTACCCGATTGATTGCCGAGACGGTGATCGCAGTGCTCGCCTGCACGGCAATGATGCAACTCGGCCGCGGAGCGATTTCGACGTCGCTGGTGTTCCCGTTCTTCAAGGATCTGGCGATCAATCTTGGATGGGCGTTCGTGTTGCTCGGCGGTTTTGTGATCGTTGGCGCCGCCAATGCTGTCAACCTCACCGACGGCCTCGATGGCCTGGCGATCGTACCGGTGATGATCGCGGCGGCGACCTTCGGCCTGATCTCCTATCTCGCCGGCAACGCGGTGTTCGCGGAGTATCTACAGATTCGCTACGTGGCCGGCACCGGCGAGCTGGCTGTGCTTTGCGGAGCGGTGATCGGCGCCAGCCTCGGTTTTCTCTGGTTCAATGCGCCGCCGGCGTCGATCTTCATGGGCGACACGGGTTCGCTTGCGCTCGGTGGATTGATTGGCGCCGTCGCCGTCGCCATCAAGCACGAGATCGTGCTTGCGATCGTCGGCGGCCTGTTTGTGCTCGAAGCCGTGTCGGTGATCGTCCAGGTGGTGTCTTATAAGTTGACGGGCAAGCGCGTATTCAAGATGGCTCCCATCCATCACCATTATGAGCAGCTTGGCTGGACCGAGTCGCAGATCGTCATCCGCTTCTGGATCGTCGCGGTCGTGCTGGCGCTGGCAGGGCTCGCGACATTGAAGTTGAGATGACCATTGATTCCCGTCACGACGTTCGCCGGACAACAGGTCGCGCTCTTCGGCCTCGGTAGCTCGGGCCTATTGGCGGCCCGCGCGCTGAAAGACGGCGGCGCCGATGTGATCGCCTTTGACGATGACGCCGGGAAAATCGCCGAAGCGCAGGCGTCGGGGACAAAGACGCAGGATCTGCGCAATATCGACTGGACGAAAACAAAGGCTCTTGTGCTGGCGCCCGGCGTGCCGCTGACGCACCCCCAGCCGCACTGGACGGTCGACCTGGCACGCAAGGCCAATGTCGAGGTGATCGGAGACATCGAGCTGTTCTGCCGCGAACGCGCCAAATCCGGAGTGGATTGCCCGCTCGTCGCGATCACGGGCACCAACGGCAAGTCGACGACGACGGCGCTCGCGACACATCTTTTGCAGAGCGCAGGTGTTGACGCGCAGATGGGCGGCAATATCGGCGTGCCTGTCCTGGCGCTCGCGCCGTTCAAGAGGGCGCGCGCCTACGTGCTGGAGGTTTCTTCCTATCAGATCGATCTTGCGCCCTCGCTGAACCCGACGGTCGGCATTCTCCTGAATGTCACGGAAGATCATCTCGATCGTCACGGCACAATGGAGCGCTACGCCGCAATCAAGGAACGGCTTGCAGCCGGCGTCGAGAAGAATGGCACCGCCGTCATCGATATTGACGACGCCTATACCCGCGCGGCTGCCGACCGGATCGAACGTTCGGGCAAGAATGTCATCCGTGTTTCCGTCGAGTCGTCATTGCGTGACGGATATTTCGCGGAAGGGAGCCGCATCGTGCGCGCCGCTGGCGGTAAAGCGCAGGCTGCGGCGGATCTGGCGGGAATTGGCTCGCTGCGCGGCTCGCACAATGCGCAGAACGCCGCCTGCGCGGTGGCTGCCTGTGTCGCGCTCGGTGTCGACCTGCCGGCGATTCAGAAAGGTCTCGCCAGCTTTCCCGGGCTTGCGCACCGGATGCAGCAGGTCGGCCGCAAGGGGAACGTGCTGTTCGTCAATGACTCGAAGGCGACCAATGCCGATTCAGCGGCCAAAGCGCTGGCAAGTTTCAACGACATCTACTGGATTGCCGGCGGAAGGCCGAAAACGGGCGGGATTGTCAGCCTTGCCGAATTTTTCCCGCGCATCCGCAAAGCCTATCTGATTGGCGAGGCTGCGGAGGAATTCGCGCGGACACTGGAAGGCCGGGTGCCGTACGAGATGAGCGGGGTACTGTCCGCCGCGGTCGAAGCGGCGGGCCGCGATGCTGCCGCTGCGAAGCTCGACGAGCCGGTTGTGCTGCTTTCGCCGGCCTGCGCTTCCTTCGACCAGTACCGTAATTTTGAAGTGCGCGGCAAAGCCTTTACCGATGCAGTGCTGGCAGTACCCGGCATGACGGCGACAGTTCATGCTTCCTAAAATGTCCGCTCGCAGGGACAAAACGGACATGCCTTTTTGGGAAGTCCGCTTTTGCGGTCGCTCTTGGGAGTAAAGCGGACATACCTCAATCGTGCTTGGGCGGCTCGGGCTTTTTTTGGCGCGGCCCAAGACTATGTCTCATCGCTCTCAAGCGCTGTGTCTCTTCATCGAGAGCATCAATTTTCTCATCGAGCCGCGCCATCTTGGATTTCGGCTCATCAGTACCGCGCAACTTTTCGAGCGCTTTGCCCACCGAAAGTTTAGTCGTATCAGCCATAACGATACCTCATCAGCCGTTTTGCGCTACCACAGGCAACCGCTTTAGCGTCAGCACACGCCTTCGCGACGCATTGGCACAGTGGACCAAGGTCCAACGTCTCTACTTTCCAAGCCGCGTTAATCTCCATCTGTCCACGCACCATTTTGGTCCTGCTGCATTAACCGCCCCGGTCCCTGCAGCAGGACAGGGGACCACAGGCGATTAGTGCTCAAAAATCGTGTGGTCCCCTAGCGGCGCGAAACAACGCGAAGGAGGAGTGCAGATGGGTATCCTCGACCAGTTACTCAGCGGTGGGCAACTCCAGAAAGAGTACAGGGATTTCGTAAATCGATACGAACAAGGAGACCCATCTGAGGGCTACTCCGATCAAGAGGTTCTGAAACGGTATGCTGAAGTGTCACACGCCGTGCCGCCCGACCAATACGCCAAGGCGGCGCAAGAAGCTCTGGGCAAGCTGTCGCCCGAGGAGCGAGCGGCGTTCGTGAAGATGCTGCAGGAACGGGCGGCGGCGCGCGGCGTGACGCTGTCGCAAAAGGTGAAGCCCGAACCAAAAGAACTAGGCCAGGTTCTCACTGATCTACATCAGACGCCTGGGCAGCTTCGGGATATGCTTGGCGGTGGCGACGTCCAGCCTCGAGGGCAAGCGCCAGCGTCGAGCCCGATTGCCGATATGCTGGCGTCCCCGATGGCCAAGGCCGTGCTTGCGGGCATCGCGGCCATGGTGGTTAAGCGCGTTATAGGTCCGTCCCAAAGGGCGTAGCGTGGTGCTGAGTTATGTCGGGAGACAAAATAACACTGAGTCTCAGTCAAAGGTGCCGAGCCTTGGCCGGAGAATGCCGATGGAAGGCGCAGGCGTTTCGGAACATTAAACCGCGCACGCAGATGCTTCAGCTTGCAGCCGACTATGAACGCAAGGCCAATCTGGCGGAGGCTTTGGAAATATCCTTGCGGGCACCCTACGATCAGAACGCGCCGCTACCCGAAATTTTCGAGGCGTTTCTCACGCCGTCCAAGGGCTATAATCAAAAAATATAGGGGTGGGCGGCACACCTCACTCACTTCTATTGATTGCTCGAGTAGACATCCCGACGAATAATAGTTTCGCTGGTTGCGGCAAATACGCACGCTTCTCATGCCGAGCGCCTGTCACAGCTGATATATTAAGGCTAGCTGCTGACGGGGTTTGATTTTGCCTTCGGGAGAAAAGCTGAAACGCGATTTTATCGCGGCTCCTGTTCCCGATAGTCGGGATGCGGGCGATGACGTATGGCAACATCCGTCTTTTCTACGCGTCCTCACACTGATTTTGCTCATCGAGCTCGCAGTTCTGGCATGGGTAGTACTCGTCTCGCACAACCATACCGGTATGGAAATGACAATGGCCACGGGCCTGCATTTCCTCAGGGATTGGGTAGCCATGATGGTCGCGATGATGTTTCCAACCGCTGCGCTTGTGATCCTCGCTTTTTACAGAGCCCAAGCTGTTAAGCGCCAGCCGGAAGATGCATTTGGGTCCACGTGGGTATTCGTGACGGCGTACTTGTTGTTGTGGGCATTGGCGGGAATTGCTGCTTACGCTGGCATGCTAATCGCCGAAAGAGCTGCCGCGCATAGCGCGCTCAGCCGGATCGTTGCGGCTCACGTTGGCGGTGCAATTCTCTTGCTGGCGGGGATCTACCAATTCACCCCGTTAAAGCAGAGATGCCTTTCGGAATGTCGCACGCCAATCGATATGACCACGTGGCATCGCGATACAGCCGGTTCGTTTCGCATGGGATTGCTCCATGCAGTTTATTGCATCGGCTGCAATTGGATGCTCTTCGCTGCGCTTTTTCCGCTCGGTATGACCATCAAAGCGATGGCAATCATCACTCTCATCATATTGGCCGAGAAAATGCTGCCGTGGCCCAGAGCCGCTTGTTACCCTGCAGGCGTCGGGCTTGTGCTGTACGGCGCGCTGTTAATCGCCTCAACCACGTCTGCTTCTGGCCCATAGCGGACATCTCACTTCGCACCGCACATGTCCGCTTTCAGGGGTAAAGCGGACATGGTTGTGATCTGTGACAGAGCATTCTGACGCTGCGCTTCTTATAGTTTGAGAGTTTGTTTGCATCGGCATAAGTCATCTTGGCTGCCGAAGCCCGCTGCTTCTCGGCGCGTTTGCTGTCTTCTGCCAAAAACTTGTTCGCCGGTGCCAAACGCAGCGGCTCACAAAACAATGGCGGAAAAAAACAAGTCGGGACTGCATCGTGCGTATAGATTTGCACTCGGCCACAACCCACAGGCGCAGTGGCCAGGCACTGCGCGAAAGTGCCTCCCACGATGGACCTGTCGCCGAAGTCAAGCGGCAAAACCGAAAAGATCATCTGTTACGGAAACGGCATCAGTCATGACAATCGAATCAATTATTCGTCGCCGCGCATTCCGGGATGGATTCTATGACGGTCGCCAGGGATGTCCTATGCGCCGCCTTGCAACCCGAAAGGCACGTTGGCTGTACGCGCTGGGCCGCATCTTTGCCAACCTCGCGCCAACCAACCTGCAGGTCTACGAACAACGTCACGCTACCGAGGCCGCAATTGCCGCGTTCAGGTCAATGCCGGTGCGATATATGGCCCGTTAGCTTGTTGCCGCCGCTAGGCGGCGGCTTGCAGACCGTTAATGCTTCCTAAACCGCAAGGCGTCAGCTTGAGCCGGACGGGGACTCAACGATGCTTTCGCGCGCGCAACGCACACCCATCGGCGAATGGTGGTGGACAGTCGACCGGCTGACCCTTGCCGCCATCGGCGCGCTGATGCTGGCCGGTGTCGTGCTTTCGCTTGCGGCAAGCCCGCCGGTCGCAGGCCGGCTCGGTCTGGAGCCGTTTTATTTCGTCAACCGGCATATTCTCTTCCTTCTGCCGTCCATTGCCGTGATGCTCGGCGTGTCCTTTCTCGATCCTCACCAGGTCCGCCGGCTGTCGCTGCTGATTTTTGTGATAAGTCTGGTACTGGTCGCAGCGACACCCTTCTTCGGTCCGGAGATCAAAGGTGCGCGGCGCTGGCTGATCTTGTCCGGCATAAGCATCCAGCCGTCCGAATTCCTCAAACCCGCCTTCGTCATCATCGTCGCCTGGCTGTTCGGTGAATCGGCGAAACGACCCGACATGCCGGCGAACACGTTCGCCCTGATGCTGTTGTTGACGGTCGTCGCTCTGCTGGTACTGCAGCCGGACTTCGGTCAGACCATGCTGATCGCGCTGGTGTGGAGCGCGCTCTTCTTCACGGCCGGCATGCGTGTGGTCTGGGTCTTCGGCATCGCCGGTCTGGCCGGTGCAGGTCTGCTCGGCGCCTACTACACTGTGCCGCACGTTGCGCGCCGGATTCAGCGCTTTCTTGATCCGGCGTCGGGCGATACCTTCAACATCGACATTGCCACCGAGAGCTTCATGCGCGGCGGCTGGTTCGGTAAAGGACCGGGCGAGGGGACCGTGAAACGGCTCCTGCCGGAGAGCCATACAGACTTCGTATTTGCGGTGGCCGCGGAGGAATTCGGGATCGCGCTCTGCCTTGTGATTGTTGCATTGTTCGCTTTCATCGTCATCCGCATGCTGTTACGGGCCATGCGCAACGACGATCCGTTCACGCGGTTTGCGGCAGCGGGCCTTACCATTCTTTTCGCCATGCAATCGGCAATCAACATGGCAGTGAACTTGCATCTGATCCCCGCCAAGGGCATGACATTGCCGTTCATTTCCTATGGCGGCTCCTCGATGATTTCGCTCGGCTACGCGATGGGCATGCTGCTGGCGCTGACGCGCGAGCAGCCGCGCGCGGCGATGATCGCGCCAGATCTAGCGGTGGCCGGGAGTCGGGTCTGATGCCGGCGAGCGGCGCGCCGCTCGTCCTGCTCGCGGCCGGCGGCACCGGCGGCCATCTGTTTCCGGCGGAAGCGCTCGCAATCGCGCTCGACAAGCGCGGCATCGCCGTTGAGCTCGCGACTGACCACCGCGCGGCGCATTACAAATTTCCGGCGCAGGCCATGCACATCATCCCGAGCGCAACGTTGCGCGGGCGGGATCCGATATCGTTGGCAAGGACCGCAACGATGCTGTCCCTGGGCAGCGTCAAGGCATGGTTGGTGCTGGGGCGCCTTGCGCCAAGAGCCGTGGTCGGGTTTGGCGGCTATCCGACCGTCCCGCCGCTTCTTGCAGCGAGCTGGCGAAAAATTCCGACAGTGCTGCACGAGCAGAACGGCGTCATGGGCCGCGCGAATGCATTCCTCGCGCCCCGGGTGACGGCAATCGCGACCGGGTTTCGTTCGCTCAAGAATTTCAACCGGCATTGGCAGAGCAAGATAACGTTTACCGGCAATCCGCTGCGGCCTCAGGTCATTGCAGCCGGCCGGATTCCCTACGCCACGCCGGCGGACGGAAAATTCAACCTGCTGGTGTTCGGCGGAAGCCAGGGCGCCAGTGTGATGTCGGAAATCGTGCCGGCGGCTGTCGGCCTGCTGGATGCAGCTCTCGGCATGCGGCTCAATATTGTCCAGCAATGCCGGGCCGAGGATCTCGACGAAGTGCGCGCGACCTACATGCGGCTTGGCGTTGCGGCCGAGGTCGCCCCCTTTTTCGCCGACCTTCCTGCACGTATCGCCGCGTCGCACCTCGTGGTCTCGCGCTCGGGTGCATCGACCGTGGCCGAGCTCTCGGCGATCGGCCGTCCGGCCATCCTGGTCCCGCTGCCGCACGCGCTCGATCAGGACCAGTTAGCCAACGCCGGGACCCTCGAATCCGCGGGCGGAGCGATCCGCATCGAACAGCGGGATTTCACGGCCGAGCGCGTGGCCGGAGAAATCACGGCGCTGTCGAGTGACCCTGCGCGGCTTGCAAGGATGGCGCAGGGCGCCAAAAGCTGCGGCACGACCGATGCAGCTGAAAGGCTGGCCGAGCTGGTAATAAAGGTGGCGGGAATTTGAGAATTGGCCCTTGGCCGGTCTTGTTTCGGCCTTTCATGTCCTGCATGAGATAGCGGCATATAGGGGAGCGCTGGGTCCGGCGCACCCGACGCAAGGCTGAGGGCGACTTTCATGAAACTGCCGCGCGACATCGGCCCGGTGCACTTCGTCGGCATCGGCGGCATTGGCATGAGCGGCATTGCCGAAGTCCTGGTCAATCTCGGTTACAGCGTGACCGGCTCCGACGTCGCCGATAGCGCCAACGTCAAACGGCTGCGCGACAAGGGCGTGAAAATCGCTATCGGGCACAAAGCTGAAAATATCGACGGTGCCGACGTGGTGGTCGTTTCCACGGCGATCAAGCGCGACAATCCCGAGCTTGTCGCCGCGCGGGCCAAGCGCCTGCCGGTCGTGCGGCGCGCCGAAATGCTGGCGGAACTCATGCGGCTGAAAAGCTGCGTCGCCGTCACCGGAACACATGGAAAGACGACGACGACCTCGCTCGTTGCTTCTCTTCTCGACGCCGGCGGCTTCGACCCCACCGTGATCAACGGCGGCATCATCAATGCCTACGGCACCAATGCACACCTGGGCGGAGGTGACTGGATGGTGGTCGAGGCCGATGAGTCCGACGGCACATTTCTCAAGCTGCCCGCCGACATCGCCATCGTGACCAACATCGACCCGGAGCATCTCGATCACTTCCGCACGTTCGATGCCGTGCAGGACGCGTTCCGCGCCTTTGTCGAGAACGTTCCGTTCTACGGCTTTGCGGTGATGTGCACGGATCACCCGGTTGTCCAAACGCTGGTTGGCAAGCTCGAAGATCTCCGCATTCTCACTTATGGTGAAAACCCGCAGGCCGACGTTCGTCTCACCGATCTCAGTCATCTCAATGGCGAGTCCCGGTTTTCCGTTCTCTTCCACGATCGAAAAGGCAAGACCGAGCACAAGATCGACAAGCTCAGTCTGCCGATGCCGGGCCGTCATAATGCATTGAATGCGACCGCGGCGATTGCGGTCGCGCACGCGCTCGGGATCAAGGCCGACGTCATCCGCAAGGCGCTCGCCGGCTTCGGTGGCGTCAAGCGGCGTTTCACGCGCGTGGGTGAATGGAACGGCGCGGTCATCATCGACGACTACGGGCATCATCCTGTCGAGATCGCCGCGGTGCTGCGCGCGGCGCGCGAAAGCGCCAAGGGCCAGGTGATCGCGGTGATGCAGCCACACCGTTATACGCGGCTGCACGATCTGTTCGAGCAGTTCTGCACCTGCTTCAACGATGCCGACCGGGTCGTCATCGCGCCGGTCTATCCGGCCGGCGAGGACCCTATCCCCGGCGCCGACCGCGATGCGTTGGTGACCGGCTTGCGCTCGCGCGGACACATGCAGGCCATGCCGTTGGACGGACCTGAAAAACTGGCGCCGTTGATAAAAAATCTGGCGAAGCCGGGCGACTATGTGGTTTGTCTCGGCGCCGGCTCGATCACGCAATGGGCCTCCGCGCTCCCAGCGGAATTGAAGGCGCTATGAGTTTCCCCGACATCGTTCCCGAACTGAAGGCGAAAATTCCCGAGTTGCGCGGCCGGCTGCTCGCCAAGCAACCGCTGGGAGAATTCACCTGGTTCCGGGTCGGCGGACCGGCACAAGCCTTTTACATGCCCGAGGACGAAAACGACCTTGCATATTTCCTGCGCAATCTGGCACCGGAAATTCCGATTGTTGTCATCGGCGCCGGTTCGAACCTCATCGTGCGCGACGGCGGCGTGCCGGGCGTTGTGATCCGCCTTGGGCGCGGCTTCCACGAGGCGAAGATCGAGGAGCATCGCGTCAGCGTCGGAACGGCAATGCTCGACGTGATGGTGGCGCGTGCGGCGCAGACGGCCGGGATTGCCGGATTGGCGTTTCTCAGCGGCATTCCCGGAACGATCGGCGGTGCGCTGCGCATGAACGGCGGCGCCTATGGCGGCGAGACCAAGGACGTTTTTGTCGAAGCGCGCGGCGTCGACCGGCAGGGAAACATCCGCACGTTCAGCAACGGCGACATGGGCTTTTCCTATCGCCACTGCACCGCGCCCGACGACGTGACTTTCACATCGGCAATTCTGCAGGGTCGTGCCGGCGTGCCTGACGAAATCGCCGCGGAGATGGCGGCGATCAAAAAAAAGCGCGAGGCAAGCCAGCCGCGCAATCGTACCGGCGGTTCGACCTTCAAAAATCCACCCGGCCACAGTGCCTGGAAATTGATTGACGACGCCGGCTGCCGCGGTTTGACCATCGGTGGCGCGCAGGTATCGGAGCTGCACAGCAATTTTCTTATCAATCTCGGCGGCGCCAGCGCTGCGGATATCGAGACGCTGGGCGAAACAGTGCGGGAGAGGGTGACGGCGCATTCGGGCATTGAGCTGGAATGGGAAATCAAGCGGGTCGGGGTGAAGGCCTGAAACGATGAAGCACGTCGCCGTTCTGATGGGAGGCTGGTCGGCCGAGCGCGAGATTTCATTGCGCTCAGGCAAGGCGTGCGCCGATGCGCTCGAGCGATCGGGCTATCAGGTGAGCCGGATCGATGTCGATCGCGATGTCGCCGCCACCCTGCGTGCGCGCAAACCGGACGTCGCGCTCAATGTTCTTCACGGCCGACCGGGCGAGGACGGCACGTTGCAGGGCCTGCTTGAGGTCCTGGGCATTCCCTACAGCCATTCCGGTGTGCTCGCCTCGGCGCTGGCGATGAAGAAAGACATCGCGAAGAGCGTGCTCAAGTCCGCGGGTGTGCCAGTGCCGGGTGGAATGGTGGCCGCGCGCAAGGAAGCAGCGAAGCGCCACCTGCTGCCGCTGCCTTACGTGATCAAGCCTGTCGCCGAAGGTTCAAGCGTCGGTGTTTTCATCATGCGTGAGGATCACAAGCACCCGCCACAGGAACTGACGCGTGCCGACTGGGCTTTTGGCGATCAGGTTCTTGTCGAGCCTTATATTCCCGGCAAGGAGCTGACCTGCGCGGTGATGGGGGATCGGGTACTCGGCGTGATCGAGATCGTGCCGACGGTGAAGTTCTACGACTACGAAGCCAAATACGCGCCGGGCGGCTCGAAGCACCTGCTGCCGGCACCGATCGCGGCCGAAGTCTATCGCGAGGTGCAGCGTCTGGCGCTTGCCGCACACCGCGCGCTCGGCTGCCGTGGCGTGACGCGTTCGGATTTCCGCTTTGATGACAGCCTTGATGCGAAGGGCCTGTTCTGCCTCGAGGTGAACACCCAGCCGGGCATGACCGAAACGTCGCTGGTCCCCGAGCTTGCGGCGCATGAAGGGATCAGCTTCGAGGATCTGGTGAAGTGGATGGTCGAGGACGCTTCGCTGGACCGCTAAAGTTAGCGGCCACCGTCAGAAACCGTTCAAATTTTACTAATCATTTACCAATAAAGCCGAAGACTAGGCCCTGGCGGCGCACCGCGCGCTTGGCTGCCGTGAAGTCGTGCGTGCGGACGATACCGTCGCGTGCCCCTTCCGGGCACACGTTTGGACAGTAGGTCGCGATGGAAGGCCGGGGACGCCTCGCTCAATCGCTCACGATGAAACGACGTGCATCTTTTGCATTGTGGACGCGCTCCTATGAGCCGCGTTGGCTTCGCGGTGCGCGCCGTTGGGGCATCTGGCTTGTCAACCTGAAGATTCCCCCGGGGGCAGGTGCTTCGGCCGCCGCAATGCTGCTGCTCGCAAGTGTCAGCTACGGCGCCATCAGGGGCGGCCACGGGTCGCAGATTCTCGAAAACCTGCAGGACCTGTGCGATGCAGCCGCCAACAAGGCCGGCTTTCGGATCGCCGAAGTTGCATTGACGGGTGAGCACGAAGTGGGCCGCGACGAAATCCTGACGCTGGCCGGTATCAGCGACCACTCGTCGCTTTTGTTCCTTGACGCGGCGCGGGCGCGCGCGCGCTTGATGAACAATCCATGGATTTCGGACGCAACGGTTCTGAAACTGTATCCAGACCGGCTGCGCATCGAGATCAAGGAGCGCAAACCGTTTGCGCTCTGGCAAAAGGACGGCCGCATTGCCCTGATCGCAGGCGAGGGCACCGTACTTGAAACAACGGCACCGCCGCGGTTTGCAAACCTTCCCATGGTCGTGGGCAAGGGCGCCGAATACGGCGCGCATGCTTTTCTCGATCTGATCCGAAGCTTTCCCGAAATTGCGCAAGCCACCGAATCCTCCGTGCTGGTCGCCGAACGGCGGTGGAATCTGCACCTGAAAAGCGGCGTTGAAGTTCTTCTGCCCGAAACCGAGCCCGAACGCGCGCTCCGGACTCTTGTCGAGCTCGACCGCAGCAAGAACCTGTTGTCGCGCGACATCGTCCTTGTCGATCTGAGGCTGTCCGATCGCATCACCGTCCGCCAGTCCGACGGCGCGGCGGCCGTGCGCGAGCAGGCGCTCAAGAACCTGGAAAAATCAAAGAAGAAGCCCGGCAAGGGGGGCGAAGCATGACCGTGCTCCGCTTCGGGCTCACCCCCAAGATGAAACCGGTTTCGCCCAAGCGCGCGGCGGTTGTTGCGGGTCTCGATATCGGCACCAGCAAGGTCGTCTGCCTGATCGCGCGGCTTGAGCCGCAGGCGCCCCAGGACATTCTGCGCCGGCGCAGTCACGGGGTCAGCCTGCTGGCCTTCGCCCATACCGCCGCCAGCGGCATGAAAGGCGGCTCCGTCGTCGACCTGGTCGAGGCCGAGGAGACGGTGCGCCAGGCAATCGACATCGCCGAAAGCATGGCCGGGGTTCAGCTGCAGTCGGTCGTGGTCTCCATGTCCGGCGGGCGTCTCGGAAGCGAGCGCTTTGTCGCAAACATCGATCTTGCCGGTGGCTCGGTCACCGAGAGAGATATTGGCCGTGTGCTGGCAGCCGCCAGCCGTCATTCGGTGCGCGACGGACGTGCCGTCCTGCACTCCCTGCCAATCGGTTACGCCGTCGATGCCGCCACCGGCATCCGCGAGCCGCGCGGCATGCTTGGCCAGCAGCTGGGTGTCGATATGCACATGGTCACCTCCGACGTGGCGACGGTCCAGAACCTGATGCTGACGGTAGAGCGCTGTCACCTGTCGGTGGAAGCCATGGTGTCGTCACCCTATGTCGCAGGCCTTGCCGCGCTTGCCGATGATGAGGCGGATCTGGGTGTGACTACCGTCGATATGGGCGCTGGAACCACGACTTTGGCGGTGTTTTCGGGCGGGAAATTCGTCCATGCCGACGGCTTTGCCCTTGGTGGCAATCACGTGACCATGGATCTTGCCCGAGGTCTTAACACCCGGGTTGCCGACGCTGAGCGAATCAAAGCGATTTATGGCAGTGTTTTAGCTGGTGGATCGGATGAAAGGGACATGATCACCGTACCTCCGGTCGAAGATAACGAGCGTGAGCCGCCGCAATTCGTTTCGCGCGCATCGCTCGTGAGAATCATTCGTCCAAGGGTCGAGGAGATCCTGGAAATGGTGCGCGACCGTCTTGCGGCCTCGCCGTTCGCGGCTGAGCCGCGTGGACGCGTGGTGCTGACCGGGGGTGCGAGTCAGCTGACGGGATTAGCCGACCTCGCGGCGCGCATCTTGCGGCGTCCCGTACGAATTGGCCGTCCTCTTGGCCTGGCCGGTTTGCCGGAAGCGGCAAAAGGGCCTGCCTTTGCGGTTGCGGCCGGACTGCTTGTCTATCCTCAGGCAGCCCATCTCGAACACTTCGAACCGCGGCGAACGCGGCAATTGATGACAGGAACGGGCGGTTACATGGCACGGGTCGGACGATGGCTACGCGAAAGCTTCTGACCCTTCATCAACAGAACCACGAATGGCCGGTGGCGGACCGGCTCAGTTCGGCGGCTTGCAATTGCATTGGCGCCTTCGGCGCGACGCAAGGCCTGCTGCCCGTGCAATCATGAGGCAAACATGACCATCAACCTGACAATCCCCGATATTCGCGAGATGAAACCTCGCATCACCGTCTTCGGCGTCGGTGGCGCCGGCGGCAATGCGGTCAACAATATGATCGCGGCGGGTCTGCAGGGCGTCGACTTTGTCGTCGCCAACACGGACGCGCAGGCCCTCACGATGTCCAAGGCCGAACGCATCATCCAGATGGGCACGCAGGTCACTGAGGGCCTTGGAGCGGGCTCGCAGCCCGAGGTCGGGCGCGCCGCGGCAGAGGAAGTGATCGACGAGATCCGCGATCATCTCACCGGTGCGCATATGGTGTTCGTCACCGCCGGCATGGGCGGCGGCACCGGCACGGGCGCTGCGCCGATCATTGCGAAGTGCGCGCGCGAGCTCGGCATTCTCACTGTCGGCGTCATCACGAAGCCATTCCACTTCGAAGGCCAGCGCCGCATGCGCTTTGCTGAGGCCGGTATCGTAGAGCTGCAGAAGGTGGTCGATACGCTGCTGATCATCCCGAACCAGAACCTGTTCCGGGTGGCCAACGAAAAGACCACGTTTGCCGATGCCTTCGCGATGGCGGATCAGGTCCTCTATTCAGGTGTGGCCTGCATCACCGATCTGATGGTCAAGGAAGGCCTCATCAATCTCGACTTTGCCGACGTGCGCGCCGTGATGCGCGAAATGGGCAAGGCCATGATGGGTACCGGCGAAGCCTCCGGCGAAAAGCGTGCCTTGACCGCCGCCGAAGCTGCGATCTCCAACCCGCTGATCGACGATGCTTCGATGAAAGGCGCCAAGGGCCTGCTGATCTCGATCACCGGCGGCAAGGACCTGACGCTTTACGAAGTCGACGAAGCGGCGACCCGCATCCGCGAGGAAGTCGATCAGGATGCCAATATCATCGTCGGCGCGACCTTCGACGAGACGCTCGAAGGCATCATCCGCGTCTCCGTGGTGGCGACCGGCATCGACAACACCGGTCACGCGCACAAGCCGCAGCCCGCGGAAAGCGCGCTCAAGGAGCTGGCAGGCCGGATTCGCAACGACAGCAGGCGCATCGCCGACCGCATCGAGCGGACCGCGGCGACCGCGCACGCGGCGCCGTCCGTTGAATCCGCCGCGCATGCCGCGGTTGCTGCCGCAATTCTTCCGCCGACTGCGATCGAAGACGTGTCGATTCGGCCAATGCCGATGAAGCCGTCTTTGTTCGAGCCGGCACAGGCCGAAGCGTCGGCGCCTGAACCGCATATGCCGGCGGCGTTCATTCCGCCGCCGCCGGAGCGCACCGGGCGCACACCACGCATGCCGCGCATCGACGAGCTGCCATTGCCTGCGCAAAACGAGATCAGGGCGCAGCGCGGCGAGATCGCTGAAGAACATCCCGAGAAGCGCCGCATGTCCCTGATGCAGCGTCTGGCCTCGGTTGGACTCGGCCGCCGCACGGACAACGAAGCTCCGCCCGCGGCGCCAATGCCGCGGCCAGCCCGGCCCGTGCCGCAGTATGAGCGCCCGCCGCAGCGCCCCAGCGCCCGCAATCCGGAAGGCCGTGCGCCCGAGCCGGTGTCGGAGTATGCGCGCCGCAGCGCTCCACATGGCCTCGACCCGCACGGCCGCAACGCGCCTGTGCATAATTCCGGCGAGGACGACCAGCTCGATATCCCGGCCTTCCTCCGCCGGCAGGCCAACTGACGCCACGAGTTCCCGACAACGGCCCCGCTCTCGTTCAGGAGCGGGGCCGTTCGCTTGTTGTAGGTCTCACTAACAGATTGAGAAGTTTGATGTTTTTCAGGCCTTGTCGGAGGAAGAGTGCGCGAGGCAATGGATCGCAGTTTTGGTGTCGGGCTAAGCGGAAAATTCGGAACGGGCCGCGGCCGATCCACCCGAAATTGCGGCAAAAAAGAGTAACAGAAGGTAAGAAAGCGTGAGTTGGAGGCGTCCCACCGATAGCCTAAGTTTCAGCGGCGAAAGGGACTTTTCGAGTCTCTGGGGGATGCCGCCTAATCTTAACGGCGGCTGCGACGAAGGCAGAAATATGGCCCCTTGGGGGCCTCGGGGATGGGGCCGCAGGCTTTAGTGAGCCGGCGGATGTTGGGTAGATGAAAGGCGCTAAGCAGACAACGCTACGCCACGCGGTTGCCGTTTCCGGCATCGGCGTCCATTCCGGCCTCCCGGTTACTCTTACGCTTCATCCGGCCGATGACGATGCCGGCATCATTTTCCAGCGCATTGCGGCAGACGGCTCGATTGAACGCGAAATCCGCGCCGACGTGCGCGCGGTGACCGACACCGAATTCGCCACCGTGCTCGGCGATGCCAAGGGCCCGCTTTGCTCGACGGCAGAACATCTGCTGGCGGCGTTGCGCGGCCTCTACGTCGACAACGTCGTCGTCGAAATCGACGGCCCGGAAGTTCCAATCATGGATGGCAGCGCCGCTGCCTTTGTCGATGCGATCGACCAGGCGGGTCTGACAGCACGCGCGCTGCCGCGCCGCTACATAGAGGTCATCAAGCCGGTATCGGTGTCCAAGGACGGCGCCTTCGGTGAGTTGCGCCCTTATCAACACGGCTTCCGCGTTGAGGCAGAAATCGAATTCGATCACCCGTTGATCGGCCAGCAGGCGCTTTCGCTCGATATCGAGCCCGACACCTTCCGCCGTGAGATTGCGCGCGCCAGAACTTTCGGCTTCATGCGCGACGTCTCGAAGCTGTGGAGCGCGGGCTACGCGCTTGGCGCATCGTTCGAGAACACGCTGGTCGTTAGCGAAGATCGCGTGCTCAATCCGGATGGCCTGCGTTTTGCCGACGAGTTCGTGCGACACAAGGTCCTGGATGCGATCGGTGACTTGGCGCTCGCCGGTCAGCCGCTCCTCGCGGCCTACAAGACCGTCCGCGGCGGGCACAGGCTCAATCACGCGGTGCTGTCCGCGCTGATGTCCGATCGGAGCGCCTGGCGGGTGGTGGAAGCTGCCGAACCGGTTCGCCGCGTTCGTGGCAGCGCCAACCTGGTGACCGGTCTTGTGGCACCGGCCTATGGGCCGGAAATGTCCTGAAATTCAGGCGTTTTGGCTTTAACCTTCGCCTTAATCCGGGCCGAATGTCGGCTTAGTCGCATGGTGAGAGCCCGCAGTTTCGTATAAACCGGCGCAGACAGCCGCCGTTGGAAGCCGGGCTGACGGGGAAGCGACACGTTCGTCGTAGAGGGTCGTGTTCGAAACTGTTGCAGCCAAGGACGCCGTGCCCCAGGGCACCTCAGAGATGACCGCAACGCCAAAATCGGCGGGCTGGTCACGCGTCGCGCGTGTGCTGGCTGTCGCGGCGGTGGCCGTGAGCCTTGGCGCGTGCAGCAGCTTCGACATTTTCTCCAAAAAGGACGACACGCTGCCCGACGAGCCTGCCGATCGCCTTTACAATGAAGGGCTCTACCTTCTTAACCAGAAGAAAGATGCGCGCGACGCGGTCAAAAAGTTCGAGGAAGTCGATCGCCAGCATCCTTACTCCGAGTGGGCGCGGAAATCGCTCCTCATGTCCGCCTATGCTTACTATCAGGCCGGTGAATATGACGACTGCGTGAATTCGGCCAAGCGCTACATCACGCTGCACCCCGGCAGCGCCGATGCTTCCTACGCTCAATATCTGATTGCCTCGTCCTATTTCGAGGAAATTCCGGACATCTCGCGTGACCAGGCGCGCACCGAAAGGGCGCTTGGCGCGCTCGAAGAAGTCATCCGGAAATATCCGACAAGCGAATACGCGAACGCCGCGAAACAGAAAATCGAGGTTGCGCGCGATCAGCTCGCCGGCAAGGAAATGGACATCGGCCGCTACTATTTGAAGAAGAAAGATTACACGGGCGCCATCAACCGTTTCAAAGTGGTCGTCACCAAGTACCAGACCACGCGTCACGTCGAAGAAGCGCTCATGCGTCTGACCGAAAGTTATATGGCGCTCGGCATCGTCGACGAGGCGCAGACCGCAGCCGCCGTGCTTGGGCACAATTTCCCGGACAGCCAGTGGTACAAGCACGCTTACGCTCTGGTGAGGACCGGCGGAGTGGAGCCCAAGGAGAACCAGGGCTCCTGGATCAGCAGGGCCTTCAAAGGCATCGTGGGCTAGCCAGCACCCGCGCCGAATGGATTCACAGCGAGCAGGCCGGCCCAAGGACAAGCCTTGTGCCGGCCTTCCGCGTCTTTAATGATGGCGAATCTGCAGGGCCGGTTCCGATGCTCTCCCGATTGTCCATTCGCGACATTGTTCTGATCGAGCGGCTTGATATCGATTTTGCCGGCGGCCTTGCCGCGCTCACCGGCGAGACCGGCGCCGGAAAATCGATCCTGCTCGACGCTTTCGCGTTGGCGCTGGGCGGCCGCGGTGACCAGACGCTGGTGCGGCAAGGGCTCGAGCAGGGGCAGGTGACGGCTGTTTTCGATGTCGCGCGCGATCATCCGGCGCGGGCGCTGCTGGCAGCCAATGACATTTCGTCGGAGGACGAATTGATCCTCCGCCGCGCGCAGCTATCCGACGGGCGCACGCGGGCCTTCGTCAACGACCAGCCGGTGAGTGTGCAGGTGCTCAAGCAGCTCGGGGGCGCGCTGGTCGAGATTCACGGCCAGCACGATGAGCGCGCGCTGACCGACGCGGCCACTCACCGGCGATTGCTCGATGCGTTCGGCGGGCTGGAGAGCGAGGCATCCGCTGTCGAAGCGCTATGGCAGGCGCGGCGCGACGCGCGTGAGGCGGCCGATGCCCATCGCGCCGAGGTCGAACGCGCCAAGCGTGAGGGCGACTGGCTGCGTCACGCCGTCGACGAGCTCAACAGGCTGGCGCCGCAAGGCGGCGAGGAGACCGCGCTCGCCGAACGGCGAACCTCGATGATGCAGGCCGAGAAGGTCGCGGAGGATCTGCGCGACGCCCATGAGGTCATTGCCGGCGCGAATTCCAGCGTGCCCGCGTTCTCGGGCGTGATCCGGCGCCTGGAACGGCGTGCCGCGCAGGCGCCTGGACTGATCGAGCCGACCGTGAAGGCGCTCGATACCGCGCTTACCGCGCTGGACGAGACGCGCGCGCAACTGGAGGCCGCCTTGCGTACCGCCGATTTCGACCCGGCCGAGCTCGAGCGCATCGAGGAGCGCCTGTTCGCGCTGCGCGCGGCGGCGCGCAAGTACAATGTCCCGGTCGACGATCTCGCGGAGCTCGCACGCAAATACAATGCCGATATCGCATTGATCGACGCGGGCGAGGACAGGCTCAAGGCGCTCGAAGCCGCGGCCGACGAAGCCGACGCCGCCTATCGCAAAGCCGCGGAAACCCTGTCCAAAGCGCGCGGCAAGACCGCGTCCGCCCTCGACAAGGCGGTCAATGCCGAGCTCAAGCCGCTCAAGCTTGATCGCGCCAGGTTTTCCACCCAGCTCGAGACCGATCCGGCAGCGGCCGGGCCAAACGGCATCGACCGCGTGGAATTCTGGGTGCAGACCAACCCGGGAACGCGGCCCGGCCCGCTGATGAAGGTCGCCTCCGGCGGCGAGCTGGCGCGCTTCCTGCTCGCGTTAAAGGTCGTCCTTGCCGACCGCGGCTCGGCGCCGACTTTGGTGTTCGACGAAATCGACACCGGCGTGGGCGGTGCGGTCGCCGACGCCATCGGCATGCGGCTTGCGAAGCTTGCGCGCGGCGTGCAGGTGCTGGCGGTCACCCACGCTCCGCAGGTGGCGGCACGCGCCGACCATCATTATCTCATCACCAAGGATGCGCTGGAAAAGGGCAAGCGCGTTACGACCCGTGTTACCGAGCTCGCGGCCGAACGCCGGCGGGAAGAGGTTGCGCGCATGCTGGCCGGTGCGGAGATCACCAACGAAGCGCGTGCCGCGGCCGAACGGTTGATCAAGGCGGCCTCCTAGTCATTCCGGGACGGCGCGAAGCGCCGGGCCCGGAATCCATACTCCGCAGCCTATCGAGTAATCGATGCGTATAAGTCCGACCACTCGGGGTTATCTTCTTCGATCAACCGAATTTTCCAATCTCGACGCCATTTCTTGATATCTTTCTCCCGTGCGATGGCATTTGTCGGGTCATCGTAGGACTCGAACCATACAAGGCGCACAACATTGTATTGAGCGGTAAATCCGGGAACTATTTTCGTCTTGTGCTCATGAATACGTCGCACCAAATTATTTGTGACGCCCAGATAGAGCGTCCCATGTTTTTTGCTTGCAGTGAGATACACGTAATACATCTTCGACTGCGGAGTATGGATTCCGGGCTCGCGGCCTTTGGCCGCGCCCCGGAATGACGAAGTATAATATGTCCAAGGTCAAAACCGACAAAACGCCCGTCGATCTCCTCACCGCAAAGCAGGCGAAGGCCGAGCATGCGCGCCTGACGGCTGAAATCGCACAGCACGACAAACGCTATTACCAGGACGACCGGCCGAGCGTCACCGATGCCGAATACGACGAATTGCGGGGGCGCTACAACGCCATCGAAGAGCGCTATCCGGATCTGCGCACGCTTGAATCTCTTTCGCTGAAGGTCGGCGCCGCGCCGAGCGGCAAGTTCAAGAAAGTCCGCCATGCGCTGCCGATGCTGTCGCTCGACAATGCCTTCTCGGACGAGGACGTTGTCGACTTTATTGCCCGCATCCGCCGCTTTCTGAAGCTCGACGAGAGCGAGAAGATCGCCTTCAGCGCCGAACCGAAGATCGACGGCCTGTCGATGTCGTTACGTTATGAGAACGGCGAGCTGACGACGGCCGCAACACGCGGCGACGGCGCCGAAGGCGAGGACGTCACCGCGAATATCCGCACGCTCGAAGACGTGCCGCAGAAGCTGAAGGGCCGGAACGTGCCGAAGGTCTGCGAGGTGCGCGGCGAAGTCTACATGACCAAGCACGCCTTCCTCGAACTGAACGAGCGGCAGAAGGCGTCCGGCGGGCAGATCTTCGCCAATCCCCGGAATTCGGCGGCGGGCTCGCTCCGCCAGAAAGACCCCAAGATCACGGCGTCGCGGCCGCTCGGTTTCTTCGCCTACGCCTGGGGACAAATGAGCGACATGCCCGCCGATACCCAAAGCGGGATGATCGAATGGTTCGAGACCTGCGGCTTTAGGACCAATCCGCTGACCAAACTCTGCCGAACGACCGATGAGCTGATCGCCTTCCACCGCAAGATCGAGGAGGGCCGCGCCAAGCTCGACTACGACATCGATGGCGTCGTCTACAAGATCGACCGCATCGACTGGCAGGAGCGGCTTGGCTTCGTGTCGAGGACGCCGCGCTGGGGCATCGCGCATAAATTCCCCGCCGAGCGCGCGATGACGGTGATGCGCGATGTGCTGATCACGGTCGGCCGAACCGGGGTGCTCACGCCGACCGCACAGCTTGAGCCGGTCGGTGTCGGCGGCGTGATGGTCTCGATGGCGACGTTGCACAACGAGGACTACATCAAGGGCGTCGGCGGCAAGGGTGAAACGCTGCGCGAAGGACGCGACATCCGTATCGGCGACACCGTGATCGTCCAGCGTGCCGGCGACGTGATCCCGCAGATCGTCGACGTCGTGATCGACAAGCGGCCGAAAGACGCAAAGCCGTATAAATTTCCCAAGAAATGCCCGTGTTATCTGCACACCGACGTGGTGCGCGAAGAGACGGCGACCGGCGAGGAGGGCGCCCGCGCACGCTGCACCGGCGAGTTCGCCTGTCCGTTCCAGAAGATCGAACACCTGAAGCTGTTCTGCTCGCGGCGGGCCTTCGATATCGAGGGGCTGGGCGAAAAGCAGATCGAGCTGTTCTTCGAGAAGGAATGGATCAAGGAGCCGGCCGACATCTTTACGCTTCCTCAGCGCAACAAGAAGATCAGGCTTGAGGACGAGGAAGGTTTCGGCGAGACCTCGGTGCGCAACCTGTTCAGCGCGATCGATGCGCGACGCACGATATCGCTCGACCGGTTCATCTATGCGCTCGGCATCCGCCATGTCGGCGAAACGACGGCGCTGGCGCTCGCCCGTGGCTACGGGTCCTGGCATTCGTTCCACGACGCCGGCCTGAAGATCGCCAAAGGCGACGCGGAGGCCGCCTCCGAGATGGATGCGCTCGATCAGATCGGCGACACCGTTATTGTAGCGGTGAAGGCCTATTTCGGGGAAAGCCACAATCGCGGCATCGTCGAGCGGCTGAAGAAGCAGGTCGAGGTGCTCGATGCCGAGAAGCCGAAGACCGACAGCGCGATTGCGGGCAAGACCGTGGTCTTCACCGGCTCGCTGGAAAAAATGACGCGCGAGGAAGCCAAGGCGCAAGCCGAGCGCCTCGGCGCGAAGGCCGCCGGTTCCGTCTCGAAGAAGACGGACTATGTCATCGCCGGTCCCGGCGCAGGCTCGAAGCTTGCCGAGGCAAAGAAGCACGGCGTGAAAGTGCTTACCGAAGACGAGTGGCTGAAACTAATCAAAGGCTAGTGGCGCCCGGGGGGCACGGTGCCATGAAATTGAAATTGTTTGCTGCAGTTGCATGGACCACTTGCGCGTCTATTACCGCATTGAACGCTGCGGACGAAAAGGCGCTGTTGGAGCGCATCATGTGGTCGGCGTTTCAGTGCTCAGCTTTTGCAGAACTATCGGAAAATTTGATATCGGAAAATAAAAACGAGCAGGAACGATTGTATCTTGTCGGCCTAAACGCGGGCCGCGCCTTCGGGTGGTGGAGGAAGCGGAAGGCGCAAGCAGGCGCCTGATCAAAATCTGATCGCGTTTTCGGAGAGACCGCCGCAAGGCGGTCTTTCTTTTGCTCACGTCCGCTATTGGCCCTTAGCCGACATTCGCTAGTGCACCGCACATGTCCGCTTTCGGGGGTAAAGCAGACATGACGGTTTGCCGAAGTCCGCTTTCGCGGTCGCTATTGGGTGTAAAGCGGACATCGCTTTTTGCGGCGCATATGTCTGCTAATGACCCAAAGCGGACATGAGCCAATCCCTTAACGAGCCTCGTGTGAACCGTTACGATGCTCTGCCTTGTCCCCGGGGGCGGCAGTGAGGCGACGTGAATTTCTTGGTGTCTTAGGGAGTGCGGCGGCGTGGCCACTGGCGGCACGCGCGCAGCAGCCGACGATGCCACTTATTGGATGGCTGGCCCAGGGATCGCCTCAGAAGTCCAAGGCGTTTGTCGCTGCGTTTCACCAGGGACTAGGTGAAACCGGTTTTTTCGAGGGCCGAAACGTTGCGATTGAATATCGCTGGGCGGAACAGCAAGACGATCGATTGCCGGCAATGGCGACCGATCTGGTGCAACGTGGCGTGTCCGTACTTGCCTTGGGGGGTGGAATTCAAACTGCGCTGGCCGCTAAGTCTGCCACTGCCGCGGTTCCGATCGTCTTCCAAATAGGAGTTGACCCAGTCGCGTTTGGACTTGTCGCCAGCCTGAATCGACCGGGTGGCAATATCACTGGCGTGACCAGCTTGAACGTAGAGCTTGGGCGAAAGCGGCTAGAGGTGTTTCATGAACTGCTTCCTTCGGCCACGGTTTTGGCGGCACTCGTAAAGCCAACCAACCCAAATTCTGTCGAATATCAGTCCAACGAGGTGCAGGCGGCAGCTGCTGCCTTCGGACTGCAACTTCATGTTCTGCGAGCAAGCCACGAACGGGACTTCGATACTGTTTTTGCAGAGGTGAGGAAAATACGGGCAGGCGGGCTCGTAATTAGTCCCGACCCGCTATTCTTCGAACATAGCGAACAGCTCGCCGCACTAGCCAGCCGCCGAGCGGTACCAACCATTAGCCCGTATCGTGAGTTCGCAGTCGCTGGGGGGCTAGTGAGCTATGGAGGAAGAAACACAGATCAATTTCGCCTAGCCGGCGTTTACACCGGCCGGATTCTAAAGGGCGAAAAGCCAGCTGACTTGCCGGTCCAGCAAGCCACAAAAATCGATTTGGTCATCAATCTGAAAACGGCCAAAGCGCTGAACCTCACCGTACCGCCGTCGCTGCTCGCCCGCGCTGATGAGGTGATTGAATAACGCTGACGATGTCCGCTTTTGGCCCAAAGCAGACATGAGCGTGTGCGCCGCACATGTCCGCTTTCAGGGGTAAAGCAGACCTGGTGATCGACACCGCCCAGTGGCGCGATGTCCACTTCCGGGAGTAAGCGGACATCACCGGACGGACTATCCAAGGCGGGGCGTGGGACGCTGGCGCATTCGATTGCGCGTTTGGTCCTCACCCCTGGCCGCTGTCTGAGCCGACCCCCTGCACCAGCTCGAGGGTGATCCCCTCGGGACCTTCGAAGAGTCGAAGCCGCCGGCTGATGTAGTCCATCTCATCGCTCAGCATGTTCACTCCATTGGCCACCAAGTGGCTGGTCACCGCGCCGATATTGTCGACGCGCAATCCAAGGTGGTTGTAGCCCCGTCGCCGCAGATTCGACGGGTGCTCACCAGGATCTTCCGGCGGCCTTGGATCGAACTCGAGCAACTGGATCTCGAAGCGAGGCTCGGCTCCTTCGAGTGCAAGCGTGATGTGTTGAGCCTTCATATCCGGCATGCCCATGTATCGTGCAGGCGGGCCACCATCGATCGTCAAGACGTGTTGCTTCCGGAAGCCGAGGAGCTCGAAGAATTTGATCGCGGCCGCAGCGTTCGCCACCGCGAAGGTTACATGATCGGGGTTGCGGACCACCGTCATCGTCTCCCTCCATTGTTGGTCGACCGGACCGGTCAGTACCGATGTCCGTGTCACTACAGATTGCCGCTCCAGCCACGGATAGGGATTTCAACCGTATCACAGGACGAGTGGTTTGACTCGCGGCCCCGTTCAGGGGCACTTGGCCTAACCGTGATTAGCAACGTCGTTAGCAGACATCGCCAGTTGCGGCGCACAGGTCCGCTTTCGGGGGCGAAGTGGACATGACTTTTGCGGAGGGCCCGCTCTTCCGATCGCTATTGGGGGTAAAGCGGACATAAGGTTTTGCAACGCACACGTCGGCTTTTGACCCAAAGCGGACATTCGCGACCTCTTCCAAGGCAGCAGATTTTGCCGGTACCATTGCTTGTCTTTAGCTCGGGGTGGGCAATGAGACGGCGCGAGTTTAACAGCCTTGTCGGCGGCATGTTGGTTTGGCCGCTCATGGCGCGCGCTCAGCAACACAAGTCTCGCCGTATTGGATTCATGTGGGACAGTCCGACGGCTTTTCCCGATGCCATGCTCGCGTTTCGCGGCGCACTTCGTGAGATGGGATATGTCGAAGGTCAGACGATGACCATCGAATATCGTTATGCCGAGGGAGATCCGGAGCGCATGCGGGCATTCGCGGAAGAGTTTGTCCGGCTCGAAGTCGATGCCATCGTAGCTCCAAGCTCGATTTACACCGCGGCTGCAAAACAAGCGACCTCAGCCATTCCTATTATTTTCATGAGTCATGCGGACCCGCTTGGCACGGGTCATGTCGCTACTCTCGCGCGGCCGGGCGGCAATGCCACGGGTCTTTCGCTGATGATGACCGAGACTAATGTCAAATTGCTTGAGATATACAAGGCGGCGGTGCCGTCGCTGTCGCGCCTTGCAGTGGTATACGACCCATCCACCCCCTCGCATATACCCGGCTTGAAGGCGCTGGAGGTAGCCGGGCCTACGCTGAACGTGAAAATACAGCCGGTGCCGATCAGCGCAGCGAACGAATACGAACAGGCTTTTGCTGCCATGATCCGCGACCGTGCTGAGGCAGCCCTATTTCTTTCCACGCCGCTATACATTGGCGATGCCAAGCGCCTCGCCGATCTTGCGCGGGCAAATCGTATCGCTTCGCTGTTCGGTCCACGACATAATGTCGTATCCGGCGGGTTGATCAGCTACTCACCTGACCGCAAGGACCTTTGGCGGCGCGGCGCAATTCTGCTGGACCGGGTCTTGAAGGGCGCCAATCCTGCGGAATTGCCGGTCGAGCAGCCGACAAAATTCGAGCTTGTCATCAATCTCGCGACGGCCAGGACGCTTGGTCTTAAGATTCCGGAGGCGTTCCTTTTGCGCGCTGATGAGGTGATCGAATAATTGACCGAATGTCCGCTATTGGCCCTTAGCAGACATCTCACTTTGCACTGCACATGTCCGCTTTCGCGGGGTAAAGCGGACATAGGCTGTGGCGAATTTGCGGAGACTAGCGACGAGCTATAAGGATCACTTTCCCATTTTTGCTTTGACCGCTTTCAGCTCTTTTGCACAGCCAACGCTCACTTGGTTCTCGTGTTGCTTGAGGCACCCGATCAATTTGCCGCCGCCCCGACTAACGCCAGGACACAATCTTGCGGCGTCTTCCTTGCAATAAGCAAGGGGACCGGCTTGGGCATGCGCGGATCCCGGAAGCGAGACCAGCGCGAGCGAAAGTATTGAAGCTGTCGTCAATTGGCGAACAAACATGACCTTACCCTCGTTTCTTAGGAAGCGGCGGATTGAGCCAATAAGCAATTCTGTCCAAATAGCTCATCTTGAGCAGCGCACAGATTGATGTGCCCGCTTGAGTATTCATATTGGACCACGGTCCAACTCGACTTCCAAACCTGCATGTTCGGACGCCCAAAGCATCGAGCGGACATTGCATTTTGCGGCGCACATGTCTGCTTCTGACACAAAGCGGACATCGGCTGCGCTGGCAAAACTGTTAAGCTTTATGGTGGGGCGCCCTCGCGTGCCCACGCTGCAATGAATAAACAAAGCGCTATAACGGCTCCAAGTTCGGCCCAGAAAAAAACGAGTAGGTCGGCCCGGACGCCTAGAGGTGGCGCGCCTGGCATGGCGTTGCGGAGCGCGGGCAACGCGAAGATCATGGCGCCGAGAGCGCCAATCAGCGTAACCTCGATTCGTCGAACTCCGAGAAAGACGAGGGTTCCGATGATCAAAGCGCAGCACATCATCACGAGCATTGCAGCATAGATTGCAAGGCCGAAGAACGACACTGCGCCTGTACGGCCTACTACAAATTGAAGCCGAAGTTCGTCAGGCTGTTGCGTTGCGATCGACTTGGCCTTGACATCAAACCCGAGCACCCCTTCCCAAGCTGTAACATGAATCGGCAGCGCGTGCTCCTCACCACCCCGGGCGCTCTCGTTCGCGGTCAGTGTCATCAGCGACACATATCTATCCAGCGGGTAGTTGCGAACGTCTCCGTTCTCCAGATCAAAGTCGTAATTGACTTCGGGGAGCGATTGTCCAGCCCTTATCTGCACATGTTCCACCTGATTACCGCGTGTAATTTTCAGGAGGAAATCACGATCGGCAATCGTCACCTTGGTGTTCGGCAGAGGCACTACGCTGATCCGAATCTGCATCGATTCGTTGACGGCATCGACGTGAATGGGCTGCAGATAAAGATTGACGCGCGCTTGGCCAACGGGCGCGCCCAGTTGAATTTCGCCCGGCTCCTTTGATAAATCAAATCCGGCCAGAATGAGTCCGTAGACTATGGCACATCCGACCAACAACGCCGCCAGCAATAGAGCACGGCGCAATAGTGGGGAAAGTCGTGGCGGTCGGCGGTCTTTACCGATCCCATCCGCGGTATCTGACCGTTTGTGCACGGACCTAACGTTAGCAAGTCTCAATAACCTGACAACAGTTCCGCACCGCCGGAGAATGTCTGACGTTCGTTTGGCCCAAAGCGGACCTTGGTGCTGATGGTAATGGGTTAGTTTCCCGGTAACAGGCATTCCCTAATGGCCGAAAGCGTATGCATTCGATGAATGAAATGCGTCTTTTCGTCATGACTAATACTGCCCGACTTTTGGCGACGTCTATTTTTACGGAAATCCGATAAGCCACTGGAGAGGGCAATGAACCAGGACCGCGGTCGCTATTCGGGCCAAAGCAGATACGCTTATGTCTGCTTTTGGAGTGAAAGCTGAACCATGATTGATCCTGCCACCGCCGGACCTAATATCGGCCACTCAATTCGGGCTGGGCCAGATCGAACGTGAGTGGAGGCACGCCATCGATGAGTCCAGATGATCTTAATTTCGCGTGCACTGTGTACGCCAAAAGGCAAGAAAAAATTGAAGCTCATAAGTTGCAAAAGTGGGACGTCGTAAAATGGGCTGTGACAATCAACGTCGCTCTAGCTAGCGCCGCCGTATTATTCGACCAAGGAAGCAAAGCAAACGCTGGAAAAGGGCTTACTGTATTGGCTGCGATCGTGACTGTGCTCGGACTGTCATTGATCTTGTATTATAACAAAAGGCTAACGGCGGCCCGAAATGAGTCCATCAGCGCAGAACGCTTTTTGGCCGACAATGGCATCAAATTCGAAGCTATTACAGGTACTAAGCACCCTACCAGTGTGAACTGGCTCTACGACTGGGAAGAGCTTCTTGTATTCGCGCTAATTTTGGTGATGTCGGTAGCCCCGGTATTCGTGGTCTGGAAATTGGCTCTTTGAGATTGGCTGCCGGGTGTGAAATTTGCGCCGTCTCATTGTATCGGCCTTGTTGCGGGAGTCCGCTTTTGTGGTCGCTATTGGGGGTAAAGCGGACATCGCTTTTTGCACCGCTTATGTCTGCTTATGACCCAAAGCGGACATCCCGCATCTACTGAGACAACTGCCGATCGTGGATCGCGCGTGAATCGTCCGGCGCCGCAGCGCGATCCGTCATGCCGTAGTCGCGGGTGACGGCCGCAATACGCAGTCGGTAGTCGGCGAAGACGCCAGCCCGTCCCTGGATTTGACTCTTGCGGTGGCTGGTATGGTTGCGCCATTTCCTGATGGCTTCTTCATCACGCCAGAATGACAGTGACAGCAACTTTTTCGGGTCAGTGAGACTCTGGAATCGCTCGACAGAAATGAAACCATCGATGTTGTTCAGATCGGCGCGCAGGGAGGCTGCAATTTCGAGATATTCGTCTTTGCGGCCCTCGGAAGCCCAGACTTCGAAAATGACTGCAATCATGGTGAACTCACCCCGTCAAAACGGCCTGCCAAGTCACGTAGCGACCGATCAAAAATCAGCCCCAAAAAGCATACCCCGATCGAACAAAAAACCCGACCCTTGGAAGAGTATGCGATAGATCACAAGAGGGACGGCGCGGCCGGTGCCGCGCTCCAGAAAACCGGCACGACGCGGGCGCGGGCCTTTCCGTGCGGCGCCCCGTCATGTCTGCTTTTGCGGTCGCTATTGGGGGTAAAGCGGACATGGGCTTTTGCGCCGCACATGTCTGCTTTTGACCCAAAGCGGACATCGGCCCTACCGAAGACGACCCCCCTCCCGAGCGCTGGCGCAAATCGCTACCATCGCGTGTCTGAGCCTCGGGGGCGATTATGAGGCGGCGCGAGTTCATCAAACTGGTTGGCGGCGCGGCGGCAGCATGGCTGCCCGTCGTGCGGGTGCGTGCAGCATCCCCCCGAATAGGTTACCTAGCGTTCAGGTCGCCTTTGTCAGCGGACGATGCTTTTCTGCAGAGGTTGCGCGAGCTTGGTTGGAGTGAAGGCCGGAACGTAACTATTGAGCGCCGGTTTGCCGTCGGGGATCTCGGTCGGCTCAAGGAGTTTGCGTCAGAGCTGGTCCGTAGCGAAGTTAATGTGATCCTTGCGGCCGCGTCAGCGGCTACCAAGGCAGCCAAGGATGCTAGCACGTCGATCCCCATAATTTTTGCAAACGCCGGCGACCCAGTAGGACAAGGTTTTGTCCAAAGCCTCGCGCACCCGGCAGGAAACATCACCGGAGTAGCCTTTGATGCAAGTCCGGACATAACTGCCAAACAGGCGCAACTGCTTATCGAAGTCGTTCCAAAGATGTCCCGTATGGCCGTTCTTTGGAACCCAACGAGTACTTTTTTGCACTCTTACTGGGATGTTTTGAAATCGTCTGAATCAGCATTGGGTGTGAAACTCCAATCGCTGGAGGTACGAGACCCAAAGGAATTTGAAGCCGCCTTTGAGGCAATGGCTCGCGAGCAGACGGATGGCGTGATTGTCCTTTCTGACACCTTCACTACATTTTATCGCGCACGCCTGGCAGAGCTTGCGGCAAAGTACAGGCTGCCAGCCATTTACGGGCATGACCAGTATATCGAGGCAGGCGGACTGATGAGCTATGGACCTTCGCTTCCCGAAGGTTATCGGCTCGCGGCTGAATTCGTGGACAAGGTCCTCAAGGGAGCCAAACCAGCGGACTTGCCCGTCGAGCTACCGACCAAATTTGAGCTAATCATCAATCTCGAGACAGCCAAGCGTCTCAACCTGAATATCCCACCTGCCGTGCTCTCGCGAGCGGACAAGGTAGTTTGACTTTGCGATGTCCGCTATTAACCCTTAGCGGACATTCGTGTTTGCACCGCACATGTCCGCTTTCGGGGGTAAAGCAGACAACAGTTCTCAAGGCACCATTTTTCTAACCGGTTGTTTCTTCTGGGCGGAGCGAGAGCGACGGCCAGCGCTTTCTTTGCCGCGATTCGGCGCGTCGGGCACAGCGTTTTCACCTGGCGTACCGGGCACGGTGGCTTGGCGCTGCCTCGCCCAGAGTTCGCCGAGTTTCGCGAGAACCGCGACCATGAAGATCAGCGGAAGTCCGCCGCCGATGATCCCGACAGCAATCTTGATCGAGAGCGGGTCTGAGATACGGATGGCGTGGCAAAAAAGATCAATCAGTCTTTCCATCTGTCATTCTCCGCAGGTTCCGGGCCTGCTCAATGCAAGACCCGCCTTCGGCGCAAGCCTAGTCGGCCCGGCTTCGGAGTCACATTGGCCTTCGGTGCAACAGCTGCCCGATATCCGCTATTGGCCCTTAGCAGACATGGTCTGTTGCGACAGACATGTCCGCTTTCGGGGGTAAAGCGGACATGGCGTTTTGCGCTGCAAATGTCTGCTAGTGACCGGAAGCGGACATTGATTGCGGGGCGCGCGAGAGTCAGCTTCTGAGCCAGAGGCGACATGCGCCCGATGCGCCGATCATTTCACTATTTGCTCTGACACGTGAGGAAGAATCTACCGTCGCGTCCAGGCAACGTTGTTGTCGAACACCCTCTTTTCGCGCCAGAGCCACGACGCCCAATCATCGCCGATATGCTCTGCGGCCCGATGCCCGGTTGCGCGATCCAGAGCCGCGCAGGCGAAATACAGCAGCAGGTTCCAGTCAGCGTTCGAGAGCCCATAACGCTTTTCCCGAAGCTCGAAGCCAGCCTTCACGTCCGCCCACCTCAAGCCAGTCTTTTCGTAAAACTCGCGCATGCGATAGCGGCGGTCGAATTGCTGGATCGCGACGAACGAATAGGCCATCCGGCCGACATCGCCGCCGGGGTCTTGACGCAATGAGTCCGCATATTCATTCAGCTCGCCATCGGCTCCAAACCATCGCGGCTCCAGGATTTCGGCGCGCTGAGTGTAGAGATGAAAGGACGTCGGGTGCTTGCCAATCGCCTCGCGATAGAGCGAATCGAGCTGGGTGCGCGTCCAGCTCTGATCGCGCGCGAGGCTGAGCAGAACCAAGTATGCGCCCGGATCGGTTGAAACCGCGTTGCGTGTCGCAGCATCGGCGGGGATGGCCTTGTGCAGCGCCTCGTCTTGTTTCGCAATCCGTTCCTCAAAGATAGGCCATTGCTCCGATGGCACCTTGGGAGCGAACGTGCTGCCCCTGGCCTGCCACGCGTAGCCGCGCCAGAGCAGCGCAAGGGCGATTTGAGGTGCAATCGATCCGGGCTTCGCACGGCGCCATGCTTCGAGAAGTTCACGTTGCTTATCGAATGCTGCATCTTTATCCCACACGACGAATGGATCTCGCCAATGATTGCCTACGAGCGATTGGCCGGACAAGGCGCGATAAAACAGCAGAACCCCGGAGACGCCGCCGGCGAAGCGCTTGTCGTCGCGCCGAAGTTCGCCGCCCTGCGCTTCCAGCGCATCGAAATCCTGCGCGGCGAGTTGCGCCTGAGTTTGACTGTAGAACTGCTGAATTTCGGTATCGGCCGCGCCGGCAGAACCAAGCGAAGCCGCAAACGAGATCGCGCCGAAAACCAAAAGACCAAGCCGTTTCATCGCGACTTCCGAGCCCAGCCGAATACGCAATGCTAAAGGCCACCCGCTAATGCGTAATTAATTCAAACCGCGTCATTTTAGCGGGATCGTTCTCGTGTGAATTACTCCCGATCATTCAAAGCAGACATGGCTCCGCGTCGGCTTTCAGCGCTTGAGGGCGTTGCCCGCTCGCGCGCCGTCTTTCGGTGATACCGTGAGACCAGCTGTGGTGCGCTGGAGGTTTTGATGAAATTGTACGTCACGTATACGTCGCCATACGCTCGGCTGGCACGCATCATTGTTATAGAGAAAGCGCTCGAGGACCTGGTTGAAGTCATAGCGGCAAAGACGCGTACACACGAAAGTCCTTACTACCAGATCAATCCCTCTGGCCGCGTACCTTATCTTGTCGATGATGCTGGTATTGGCATGGAAGATAGCCAACTCATCTGCGCCTATCTCGACAGTCTCGATGGCAAGCCTCGGTTTCACAGGCCGCTTACCGCCCCCGATTGGGCTTACCTTCGGCTGGAGTTCATGGCGCGTAGTATGTGCGACGGCGTTTCCGTGTGGACGCGCGAAATGGCTCGTCCCGCGGACGAGCGTTCCCCCACCGTCCTTGCCCACGAGGCAGCCCGCAGTCAACGCATGGCGAATGTCTTTGAGGGTCAAATAGCTAATCCGCTGATGCAAGGAGCGCCCCGAATGGCGCATTTCATTCTTGCAGTCGCTCTCGAGAGAGCATGCTACTGCGGTCTCGATAATCTCACCGATGGCCGTCCGCAGCTTGCCAAGTGGATGCGCTCGATGTCTGACCTTTCTTCAATGCAGAGGACGGCACCGCCGTAAAGTCCGCTTTGACCCATAGCCGACATTCGCTAGTGCGCCGCACATGTCCGCTATTGGGGGTATAGCGGACATGCCTTTTCGCACCGCACATGTCTGCTTCTGACCCAAAGCGGACATCACGCGCACATCCTTAAGACCCCTTCCTCACTACGTATACGAGTTGCTACGATCCCTTTTCCTGGCCGCGGGGGTTACAATGAGGCGGCGCGATTTTATTGCAACATTCAGTGCCACGGCGGCCGCATGGCCACTTGCCACGCTTGCGCAACAACCGGGTCGTGTGCGCCGTGTGGGCGTGCTTACGGCCTTTAGCGCCGACGATCCCGAAGGTCAGGCACGCCTCATGGCGTTCGGGCAAAGCCTGCAGCAACTGGGTTGGACTGTCGGGCGTAACCTACAAGTCGACATTCGCTGGGGCGCAAGTGATGCCGAGCGCATTCGGGGATACGCGGCGGAGTTACTCGCACTCGGCCCAGATGTCATTCTCGTGAATGGCAGTCCTGAAATGAAGGCATTGCAACAGGCGACACGCAGCGTGCCCATCGTGTTCGCAAATGTGACTGATCCGGTAAGCCAAGGTTTCGTCGCGAGCATAGCGCGACCGGGGGGCAACGTTACGGGTTTTGCCGCCTCCGAATTTGGTCAGAGTGGAAAATGGCTGGAACTCCTCAAGGAGATCGCACCCGGCGTGAACCGAGTAGCGGTCCTACTTAATCGCTCCTTTTCTACAGGGATGGCTCAGCTAGCCGCGATCCAAGCCGTAGCACCGTCACTGGGGATCGAGGTAAGCCCGATAGACGTACACGACGCAACTGAACTCGAGCAGCTTGTCACAGCATTTGCTCGCGCACCGAAGGGCGGGTTGATTTTAACGGGTGCTGGAACTTCCGTGCGTCGCGAACTGGTTATGGCGCTTGCGGCGCGACACCACTTACCCACGGTCTACCCGCTTCCTTATCTCGTTAGCAATGGCGGCCTTGTCTCTTACGGACCCGATACCGTCGACCAATACCGGCTCGCAGCCGGCTATGTTGATCGTATCCTCAAGGGTGAGAAGCCTGCTGATCTTCCAGTCCAAACACCGACTAATTACCGGCTAGCGATCAATCTTAAAACCGCCAAAGCGCTCGGCCTTACCGTTCCGCCCGCTTTACTCGCCCGCGCAGAGATGGTGATCGAGTAGCGATCACAATTAGTGCTGCACTGCATGAGTCCGCCATTGGCCCTTAGCAGACATTGGCGCGTGCGCTGCACATGTCCGCTTTCGGGGGCAAAGCAGACATGACCTTGTGTGGATGTCTGCTTTCGCGGTCGCTATCGGGGGTAAAGCGGACATGACTTATTGCACTGCATATGTCCGCTAATGACCCAAAGCGGACGCGACGCGTGCGTTGCGGGGATGTTAGCTTTGGACAAAAAGGGGAGGTCAAACTATTGGGTTATTTAGTTTGGCCTTCCGGAGGATTCAGAAACCCGGTACAGAACTGGTTCGCCATTCGAAAAAATTTCTCCGATATGTTGTGATGAAGTCTTGGAAGGGGCGAACGCCCGAAATTCCATACCGCGCAGATATCGATGGCCTGCGAGCTGTCGCTGTGCTGTCGGTTGTCGGGTTTCACGCAAGCCGAAGCTTGGTTCCGGGCGGCTTTGTCGGAGTAGACATTTTCTTTGTCATTTCCGGCTTCTTGATCTCAAGTTTGATCCTCAACGGATTAAAGGACAAATCATTTAGTTACCTCGAATTTTACGGGCGCCGCATCCGAAGACTTTTCCCGGCGTTGATCGTCGTTCTATTAGCAACTTTAATTCTCGGATGGTTTGCACTGCCTCCATTCGAATATAGGTCGCTGGGTAGAAATACCGCGGCCGGTGCCGCGTTTGTCGCGAATATTCAAACTTATTCCGAAGTCGGCTATTTCGATGTACCAGCGGCGACTAAGCCATTGGTGCATCTTTGGTCGCTCGGAGTTGAAGAACAATTCTATTTTATTTTCCCGGCCATTTTGTTTTTGGCCTGGCGGTACCGAGCTATCACATCGACGTTTGCGATCCTCGGTATCGCGTCGTTTGTACTAAACATTGCTCTGGTTCGCAGCTATCCATCCTTTACGTTCTACCTTCCCGTGACAAGGTTTTGGGAATTCGTCGCCGGAGGGCTGCTGGCGTTTCTCGGTTCAAGTGACCGCGTCAACGAGGCACCATCGGTTTTTGGGCTATTCACGCCACCGTTGCGCAATGTTTTCGCTGCGGCAGGAGTGCTGCTGCTGCTTGCCGGCTTCAGTTTTACCAGCGATAGATCTTTTCCCGGTTGGTGGTGTTTGCTGCCGGTGATCGGCAGCTTTCTTCTCATTGGAGCGGGACCACAGGCTTGGATCAACCGCAAAGTACTAGCAACGCCGTGGCTGGTTTTCATTGGGCTAATTAGCTACCCTCTGTACCTGTGGCACTGGCCGCTTCTTGTTATCGGTCGAACTATCATGAGCGGCTACGATAACGAGTACGTGCGCGCGACAACAATCGTCGCTATCGTCCTAGCATTCGTATTATCTTGGTTTACCTATCAATTCATCGAGCGACCAGTTCGCGCACGCAGAACGCCTTTTATCACTCGTCGCATTGTCACGGCATGCTCCGCCAGCATGGCCGTGGTCGTGCTCCTTGGGTTTGCAATCGTGCAAAGTGACGGCCTACCCAGCCGTTATCCCAAGGAGGTTCAGGCCCTGATGAGCCCGCTTACCGTTTTTGCGGATTTTCCGCCCGCCGACGAATCGAAGAATACTGCCGGCCCCTTGGTGGTGACGTACGGCGATTCCCATGCCCACCATTTGCTGGCAGGCTTACGTCGTCTTCAGAACGAGCGAACATTTCGGTTGCTCCCGATATCTTGGAGCAATTGGAGAAATTGTGCATCAACCGTTGATACAAAGCCGGGCGACGATGAGACATGTCGTAAACTAACGACTACCAACGAGAGTTTGTTTGAAAAACTTAGGCCGGACATCGTGGTGGTTTCAGGATTTTGGTTATCTTATAAGCACGTCGAACTACTCAAAGAGACTTTGCAATTTTTCCGCCGGATAGGCGTTTCTCGAATTGTCATTATGGGCGGGGTGCCGATCTGGCCCCGACCGCTGCAATTGATGTTGTACAGTGCCTATAAGGCGGATCCGTTGCATAGAATACCTGATCGGCTATTTGGCTTTACAACGAAAACGCTTGAGATAGATCGGCAGCTCAAGGAAATGGCATCTAGCCTCGGCGTAACTTACATCTCTGCGTTTGATACTCTTTGCAATGAGAGCGGTTGCCTTATTCGGGTGGGGAACAGTGCCAAAGATATAGTCCAAGTCGATGCTGGCCATCTGAGCGCAGCAGGCTCTTGGTTTTTAATAAATCATGTTGCCGAACAGATTTTTCATTGACCGCTTGCGTTCGTCGGCAGTCTCCTAGTCACGCTCAAACAATGTCCGCTATTGGCCCATAGCAGACATTGGCTATTGCGGTGCACATGTCCGCTTTCGGGGGTGAAGCGGACATCGACGGGGCAAGAAGCGACGGCGTTGCCCTAACGTTCGGACGACTGTTATTTCCGCTTTTTAGAATTGGAAGAAACAAAAATTGCGTAGCATTTTCACCGCGCCTTCATCCACGAGACGCGCTAACGATGAGGGATGAGTGAATTTTACGTAACCAACGCGCGCGATCTGGTTCGGTGTCAGGGGTCGCTGGCCGAACAAACGCGAGTTATGGTCTTTGGTCGTGTCGGCAATGAAATCAAGATATTTAAAGGCGTCGTCATAGCTATAAACCAAGACAAGCCTGCGAAAGGTTGGCGGGTTTCAATGCGCGATCAATGACCATGTCATGGGCGCTCGCCCGCAGGAGCTGCGCAACCGGACATGTCGTCAATGTCCGCTATTGGCCCAAAGCAGACATGAGCTTGTGCGCTGCACATGTCCGCTTAAGGGGACAAAGCAGACATGACCTTATTTGGATGTCTGCTTTCGCGGTCGCTATTGTAAAGCGGACACGCGTTGCCGCACTGCATGAGTCTGCTTTTGACCCAAAGCGGACATCGCAGCCCCAAGCTGCCCTTACCGCTAAATCAATGAATGATTTTGCCCGCCTCATCGCAGCGGGCGAGATATGCCCAAGCTTCGCTTTCAGTTTTAAACCGCTTGACCCGACCGTTCTCGTACACCATCCGCCCACACCAAAATGCGTGATACGTGCCATTGGCTGAGCAATCTACTCTGTTACTTTGATCCTTACTCTCGTCAGTCATGACGGCGCTTACAGCGCTAACTTCTAGAACCAGCGTCCCCGGCCGTAAAAAAAGCCGCCGATAAGCAACACTACGACAATGATCAGAAGAGTTGTGGAGTCCATATTGTCCTCCTTTAGGCGACAAGCGCGGACCGCGCGGCCAGGGTATTCCTAATGGCTAAAACGGGCCAGCGCGAACACCGGCAATGCCACTTGGCGATGAGTACCCAATATAAGTGCCCGCCCAATGTCCGCTTTCGGGGGTAAAGCGGACATCGCTTATTGCGGCGCAAATGACCGCTAATGACCCAAAGCGGACATCGGCGCCCTTTCAACGATCTGTCCCTGAAGGCACAATCGACCCCTGCCAGGCTGCGTGGCGGCTGGCGGTGTGGGCGCTAAAACTCTGAAACCATCATGATGGGAAATCGTTGGATCGCAATACTACGGGCCGGTCGGCTTGAGCCTGCTCTTCGAAGAACTTACGCGATGCTCGCTCCTCAATTATTTCGCGCAACCGCATAAACTGGTCTAAGCGCTGATCTGACCTCACGTTACGCTTCCGTTCGAGATCGTCCATCGCCGCTGTACTGATCGAGCACGGGACTACCTTGCCCTGATTGACCATCGTGAACTCAACGGCCATCCGATTGAAATTGTAACCTTGCACCTCACCTCGCTGCAGCGGCATCGCAAGTCTCCCTTCGTGAGAGGCCAAGTGCGGCGCTGGCCACCGGTCGCGGTGCGTGTGGCCCGTAAGTGTTGCGCTAAGTAAACGCCACAAATAATGAGCCGCAGTGTTGGCTGCACTGCGGCGCATAATTGTTGTGGGGACTACTTCTGCTGCTCCTGCTGTCCGGGCTTCTGGTCGCCCTGCTGGCCACCCTGTCCCGGTTTTTGTTGCTGCTGACCAGGCTTCTGATCTTGTTGGCCGCCCTGGTTCTGCTGGCCGCCTTGATCTGGATTACTCATGTAGTTACCTCCGATCAGTCATCGAAGCCTATAGGCAATGCCCGTGGCCGATGATGTAATAAGCGTGCGCTAAAATCTGGCCGATAGCCAAACAAAAGTTGGTGCAGTGGAACTCTAACCTTGTGCGCGCGACTAATGATGGTTCTCCCGAGAGATCGATGACAGACCATCCAGATTTTTCCGTTGTCGTGAAAAGTAGGGGGCGCCCACCAAGCCCTTGGAAATGGGAGATCTACCGATCCGGAAGGAAAAGCCCGGTCAAACAGTCAGAGGTCTATTTCAGCACAGTAACTGAGGCCAATCGCGCCGGCAGAAACGCGCTGAATTTGTTTCTGAGCGAATTCCAGGATGAGGTGCCCAAGGGATCAGTGCCTAGATTTAGTCGATCAGAAAACAAGTAATGAATTTGATAGGCTTTGTCCGCTTTTGGCCCTTAGCGGACATGGTATCTTGCACTGCACATGTCCGCTTTCGGAGGTAAAGTGGACATGACCGTTTGCGCCCAATTTACGAAACGGAATTTATGCAACACGTCATTCGGTCTTGATTTTCGTCTCGCGGATGATGAGGCCGTATTCATCGTATTGCTTCCGAATATGGGCGGCAAAATCATCCAAGCAGGTGCCAACCGGATATAGTCCGAGTTTTGCGAGCTTCGGCTTGACGTCCGGTGCCTGCATCGCGGCTTTGAACCAGGTCGCAAGCTGGGCGACTACGTCCTTGGGAGTCTTCGCCGGTGCCAGCACGCCGAACCAGACATCTACGCCGTAATCTTTGAAGCCCACCTCAGTCGTCGAGGGCACATCCGGCAGCGGAGCAATCCGCTCGCGTGAAAGCGAAACGAGCGCGCGAAGCGTGCCCGCATTCAATTGCTCCGCAGCTTCCGAATAGTTGGCCAGCACCGCGCTCACATGGCCGCCGAGCAGCGCCGTAATCGCGGGCGCGCCACCTTGGTAAGGCACATAAGTGACATTGATGTCGGCAAGGCGCCTGAATTGCTCGAACCCGATGTGTTGCGTGGTCGCGGGTCCAACTGTCGCGAACGCAAGCTCGCCGGGCTGTGCGCGCGCAGCCGCGACGTAATCGTTGAGCGTCCGATAAGGCGACGAGCCATTGACGACGATCAAGTTCGGTGAACTCAGGAGATAGCAGACCGGCTCAAAGCTCGTGAGCGGATCATAGTTGACCTTGCGCAAATGCGGATTGATGACGAGCGAATTGCCGTTAATGACGAGCGTATTGCCGTCGGGCGCCGCACGCGCCACCGCTTCATAGGCAATCGACGCGCCGCCGCCAGGGCGATTTTCGATGACAACGGTCGGGCCATTTGCCTTGCTGATTTGCTCGCCAAGAAGCCGCGCAAGAATGTCGGCACTGCCGCCTGGCGGAAACGGGACGACTATCCGGATCGTTCGTGTCGTCTGGCTCCAAGCGTTCTGATCGGACAGCGTTAAAAGGATAAAGGAAAGGACGGCAGCGCCCGCTGCGAGATGCAGGAATCGCCGGCGGGGAAGTTTCATAATGTGCCCCTCACGACACCAAAGATATCCCAATCCCTGTTCCTCAAAAAGGAGCCGCGACGTCCGCTATTGGCCCAAAGCAGACATTCGTCGTTGCACCGCACATGTCTGCTTTCCGGGGTAAAGCGGACATGGTGCGGACATGCGAAATCGGTCGAAAATGCCCAAAGCAACGCGTTCGCCTGGTGACGGCGGCCGTCCAAGCTTTTACCCTTACAGCGACTGGCGCGGCCCAGACCATCATCTCTGGCCAGCATGACCGCCAAATGGATCAGTCGTCAGCAGCCAGGAGAGAAACGATGCCCGACACCATCATGTACCACGAAGGCAACCGTCGTCTGCAGGATCGCTTCGATAGCCGCCGCATTTCCGACCGACTGGAAGAAAAGCAGACGCGCACAGAGTTCAGCGATAACGAGAAGAAGTTCATCGAGAACGCGTCCTATTTTTTCTTGGCGACGGCAGACGCCGAAGGACGGCCGGACTGCTCCTTCAAGGGCGGCATGCCAGGCTTCGTGCGCGTCACCGGCGCAGCCGAGTTGGCGTTTCCCGATTACGACGGCAACGGCATGTTCAAGAGTCTTGGCAATGTCCTGGTCAATCCGCATGTCGGCATTTTGTTCATCGCCATGCATGGGAAGGGGCGACGTCTGCGCGTCAATGGCATCGCCACCGTGCGTGAGGACGATGCTCTGCTCCGCCAAACTGTCGGCGCGCAACTGATCGTGCGCGTCGCGGCGAAGGCAATTTTTCCGAACTGCCCGCGCTACATTCCGACCATGCGATTGATCGAACCTTCGGTCTATGCACCGCAGGCGGGGCATGAGGCACCTGAGCCGAAGTGGAAGGGTTTTGATGATTTCAAGGACTGTGTGCATCCACGTCAGCCAACCTTCAAAGGTTGATGCCTTGCTTAGACTGTTCGCTCACTGGTGGTGTTGTCCGGTTGATGTCCGCTTTTGGCCCTTAGCAGACATCACCCCTTGCTCCGCACATGTCCGCTCTTGGGGCTGAAGCGGACATCGATTGCTCATGGCCGGTAACGCCGTGTTGGTACCCCAAGGTCCACTTCCAAAATTCGTTGAAGAGCGCTTTCACTTCTTTCTGTTCATGGGGCGACGGTCAGCCCGTTAACGCATCCCCTTTCGTTGCGGGTTGACCGTTTTGATTGAAGAACAATCACCCTGACGAACGCCGCTACGGTAGCCGATAGAAGCAGCGCCGGGAGAGGCTTATGCGTAGGATAATTTTAGTCTTGAGCGGCATCAGCATCATAGCGGCGGCTACGATAAGCAATTCCAAAGTAGTTTTCGCCGAAGATGCGATGACCGCAATCAACGTTATGCCGGGTTGCCGCGATGTCGGACTAGCCCGCCGAGACACCCCACGCACAGACTTTTTGCAAGGGGTTTGCGTTGGCACAGCGTATACCCTCGCGACTATGCCCCCACTTGGGGACTGCGTCCCTCCTCAAACCAACGAACAATTGGTTCGCGTCATCGTGAAGTACATCGACAGCAGGCCGGAACTACTTCATGAAAACTTCCAATTGTTGGCCTTTACGGCCTTGCGCGAGACGTGGCCCTGCCAACGCTAACACACTTGGCCCAGCCGCCCTGCCGATACCAGCGAGAGTGGTTGTCCGATAACCGGTTCGTCCACCACCGGATGTCCGCTTTCGCGGTCGCTATTGGGGGTGAAGCGGACATAACGTTTTGCGCCGCACATGTCTGCTTATGACCCAAAGCGGACATTGCCGCCTTGATCTGATAAGCTTCGAAAACTGGCGTCGTCCTTAACCTCGCAGCGGGATGGTTGCGTGCGCCGGCGAGATTTCATCAAAGTTGTTGCTGGCTCAGCTGCCGCTTGGCCGCTTGTGGCGCACGCCCAGCAGCCGGCAATGCCGGTCATCGGCTTTCTCAGCGCCGCATCGCCCGACCTGTACGTGACCCGCCTCGACTCGTTCCGGCGGGGATTGAAAGAGGGGGGATATGTCGAGGGCCAGAACGTGGTGATCGAATATCGCTGGGCCGAAGGAAAAAACGATCGATTGCCTGCACTCGCGGCCGACCTGGTCCGTCGCGGGGTCAACGTGCTTGTGGCAGGCGGCGGCACGCCGACGGCGGTGGCGGCCAAGGCGGCGACGACAACCGTTCCGGTCGTCTTCGCGGTCGCGGTCGATCCGGTGAAGGCCGGGCTTGTCGCCAGTCTGACCCGCCCCGGCGGCAACCTGACGGGCATAACCAACCTGGGAGTCGAAGTGGGCCCGAAGCGGCTCGCGCTCCTGCGCGAAATGCTGCCCAAGGCGACCACGATCGCTACGCTCGTCAACCCGGCCAATCCCGCGCTTGTCGAGCAGTATCTGCAATCCGTGCAGCCAGTCGCCCGTTCCCTCGGCGTGCAGCTCCACGTTCTGAATGCGAGCACCGATCGCGAACTCGAAACGGCCTTTGCAAGTCTGGCACAGCTGCACGCGGGCGGCCTCCTGATCATGCCGGATGTCTTCTTCACGACGCGGGCCGAGCAGCTTGCCGCGCTGTCGCTCCGCTACGCCGTGGCGGCAGCCTATGTGTACCGCACATTCACCGCGGCCGGTGGCTTGGTGAGCTACGGAGGCGACGAGGTGGAATATTATCGTCTGGTCGGCATCTATGCGGCGAAGGTTCTCAAGGGCGAGAAGCCGGCCAACCTGCCTGTCGTGCAATCGAGCAAGGTCGAGCTGATCATCAATCTCAAGACGGCGAAGACGCTCGGCATCAATGTCCCGCAGCCGCTGGCCGGCCGCGCCGACGAGGTGATCGAGTAAATGGCGCGATGTCCGCTATTGGCCCAAAGCGGACATGTCCATTGGCGTGAACGCAGAGATTTTCATATGATTGAAGGCAAACTCACCGGATGAGGCGACGATGAGGTTGCCGTCTATCGCGCTCTTGCTCGTTGCTGGGGTGGGCAATGCTGCCTATGCCGCCGATTACAAACCCGAATTTAAAATGTCCGTCGTGGCCAACGAAGACACGGCCTGGGGGAGAGCAGCAAATAGATTTGCCAATGCGGTGAGGTTCCGCACGCAGGGGCGCATCAGTATTAAGAATCATTTCGAAGGACGGCTTTTCACGGGCGAGCAAACGACCGAATTCGACCTTATGCAGAAGGGTGTGGCGGATTTTGCCATAGGCTCGACAGTCAACTGGTCGCCGCAAGTAAAAGAGCTTAATTTATTTTTGCTCCCATTCTTGTTTTCAAATCATGCTGCTCTTGATGCTGTTGAGGCCGGTGAAACAGGCCAACGCCTCTTCAAGCTTGTAGAGCAGAAGGGCGTCGTACCGATCGCCTGGGGAGAAAATGGTTTTCGAGAGGTGACAAATTCGAAACGCGCAATTCGGCGGCCAGAAGATCTGCATGGGCTGAAAATACGCGTGCCCCCGATACCAATAGTTACCGAGATTTTCGAGGTGCTGGGCGCAAAACCCGTCCCGATGAATTGGGACCGGGCCCTAGTTGCCTTTCAGCAACAAACCGTCGACGGACAGGAGAATCCCGTCGGACTCATCATTCCATACAAACTCTGGGCCGTGCATAATCACGTAACGCTTTGGCACTACGCCATCGATCCCCTCATCCTCGCGGTTAGCGCAAAAACTTGGGCCACCCTTAGCCCTGAGGATCAGCGCATTCTGCGCGAAGCCGGCGAAGAGATAATGGCCGAGCAGAAGAAGGAAGCTCGCGAAGGGGTAACGGATGCCACGCTCGTCGACTCCTTACAAAAGATCTATCAGATGGAGGTGACCCGCCTCTCACCGCCGGACATTGAGGTGTTTCGAGAGAAAACCAAAACTGTCTACGACAAGTGGGCCCGGAACATTGGAGTTGAGATAGTCCGCAGCGCAGAAAAGCTCGCAGAGAAAGAGAACAGGAAGCCTAATTGAATGCCGATGTCCGCTATTGGCCCTTAGCAGACATCGGCTAGTGCACCGCACATGTCTGCTTTCGGGGGGCAAAGCGGACATCGGCTTTTGCACTGCGAATGTCCGCTGGCTATTGCGAGGTGGTGCAACTCACACAAGCCCCAGGTGTTAGCGATAACAATTAGCGTGAATCTAGGTTCTCAGGCTTTCGGCACAGGTCCTGAGTGGTATTTCTGTGCAGCTAGAACATCATGCACAAAACGCCAAAGGACATTGCCCGCTCTTTGAGGGCATTTCGAAATGCGCATCGGCTCGGACTGTTGCGCTGCGTCCGAATTTTGCCCGGGAAGCACGCCTGCGAAGCAGCGACGGCGCAAGAAAATACGGAATACTTTGGTAATGCGGTGCCGCGGTTGCCGCTTGCGCAATGCACGCGCACTCGATGTGAATGTGATTATGTCCCTACGGGGACGGAGAAGCTCCAGCGAATGAATGCGAATAGGCCGACAAAAACTTCTCGCGAGAAATAGCAGTTTGAGGTCTGCTATTGGCCCTTAGCGGACATCGGTGTTTGCACCGCACATGTCCGCTTAGGGGGGTAAAGCAGACATGGACTCTTGCGCATGTCTGCTTTCGCGGTCGCTATCGGGGGTAAAGCGGACATCCCTTGTTGCGGCGCATATGTCTGCTTTTGACCCAAAGCGGACATCGCGAGCGCAGTGCGAAATGTCCGCTACCGCCAGCGGTCATCTCACTTCGACGCGTACAGGGTCTGTTTTCAGTTCGCCGGGCATCGCGGTGTCACCGTCTTGAAG
>Ga0081455_10000109_pt1 | contig 93024 bp, 78 predicted proteins | sample TabmetS3T2R1_FD_70207 | JGI IMG/M metagenome (GOLD analysis project Ga0081455, IMG submission 70207) | Tabebuia heterophylla rhizosphere microbial communities from the University of Puerto Rico - S3T2R1 | ecosystem: Host-associated > Plants > Roots > Rhizosphere ... | reverse complement strand
AGATGCTGCCGACTGTTTTCGAGCCGATTCCAATGCCTGCTGCCATCAAGGATCTTTCGAAGGCCAAGGTCATGCTCATCACCGACGGCGGGCTCGTTCCGAAAGGCAATCCCGACAAGATTGACGGCACCGCCGCGACCCGTTGGGGTTCTTACAACATCGAAGGGCGCGATGATCTACGCGGGGAAGAATTTGAGATCTCCCACGGCGGATATGACGCGCGCTTCGTTCAGGAAGATCCGGATCGCCTGGTGCCGCTGGACGCAATGCGCGAGATGGAAAAAAGCGGCGTCATCGGCAAATTGCACAACGAGTTTATTTCGACCTCGGGCCGCTCCAACCCGCTGTCGAACACGCGCCGGTTGGGCCGGGAAATGGCGGAAAAAGTCAAACGTGAAGGAGTCGACGCCGTAATCCTTACCTCCACCTGAGGCACAAGCACTCGCAGCGGCGCTGCGATTACAACCGAGTTGGAAAAAGCGGGCATTCCGGTAGTACAGATTACTTCCGCTCTCCCGATCGCCAAGATGGTGGGGTCGAATCGCGTAGTGTTGGGGAATGGCATCGTACATGTCACAGGCGACGCGAAGTTGGCGCCCGAGGACGAGAAAGAAGTGCGGCGCAAACTCGTGCAAAAGGCGCTCGAAGCGCTCCAGTCGGGTGAAAAACAAAAGTAGTTTCGCCGCTATGCGTGGCCAATGAAAACGTTTCCAAGGGACCGTCATTCCCGCGCGCGGGGGGCAATCGAGGGAAACCGGACTGGACCCCCGATTAGAACATGCGGGGGTGACGACTTTGGGATAAATTCAATGTTTTTTGATACCGCAGGCTGCGGACTTAGTGAATACTTAACAGCTTTGCTTCGGATACGGCGAATATAAGTGGTCCGCCTGAAGGTTGAGTCAGATGCGACTATCTATTCGGCAAGCAACGGGGCAAGATATCGATGTTGTGTCTGACGTTCTGAGAGAAGCGGCTGCTTGGTTAGAACAGAGGGGAATGCCGCTTTGGCGCCAAGACGAATTGCAACTAAACAGCATTTCCGCTGAGGTTCGTTCCGGCTTGTTCTTCCTCGCGGAATCCGACGGCGAACCTGCCGGGACGATCAAGTACCAGCTCGAAGACAAACTGTTCTGGCCCGATGTGCCGCAGAACGACTCGGCGTTCATTCACCGTCTGGCGGTGCGAAGACGCTTTGCCGGCGGGGAGGTTTCCTCGGCTCTGCTCCTTTGGGCCATCGCACGTACGCACGCGCTCGGCCGGCGCTATCTCCGCTTGAATTGCGTAGCCTCACGACCGCGGTTGCAAGCGCTCTATGAGAGTATCGGATTCCGATTTCACAGTAACCGCCAGGTCGGGACGTATTACGTTTCGCCGTATGAATTCGACGTTCTAGAAATTCAAGGTTGAGAGTGCTGAAATGGATAACACCCGGTCCAAACCCTATCGCGCTAGCTCTTTCAACGTCTCGTCAACTAGCGTATTGTCGACGACCATCTCCGCGGTAACGTTTGGCGGAATTTGATTGGCGGCCTTCTCAATGCCCAGTAGAATCTCGACGCCTTCCAGCGGAACTCTTCCGTCGCGGCTGAAAGCTTCAACGACAACATCGTAAGATTCCCGCGCCAACTTTTCATCCATGCTGAAACGTTTGCGAATCACGTTGGTGGTGCCTGCCGGGTTGGCACGGACGAAGCGCAACGCCTCGATTTCGCCGCGCAACAACTTGCGCGCTTGAGCGCGGTTTTTGCCGATCTTGTCGAGCGTTGTTCCGAGACCTGAAAAGGGAAAATTTAGCAGCTCGCCCGTATGGGCCAATAGAGGAAAACCTTCGCGTCTGAGAATCACCGAAAATGGAGGCGCGACGACGACGGAGTCGACACGGCCGATCTTAAATGCTTCATACATAAGTTTTTCATCGCCAATGGCGAGAATCTTGACGTCTTTGTCGGGATCCAGGCCATAGTGACGCAAAGTTAATCGTGTGCTGATGTAGTTGGTTCCGCCGATGGCGGTCACGCCGATGGTGGCTCCTTTGAGATCCTTAAGGGACTTGAATTTGCTGTTCGCGGCAAAGCTGAAGAAGGGTGCCTTAATGCTCGTCGAGATGGCGCGCACCGGGGCGCCTCTGCCTGCCGAACGAATGACAGATCCGATAAGCTCCACATAGTCGATGTCGCCGCTGAGCAGTGCGGCCATGGCGACATTGGGCCGCACCTGGATGAGTTCGGCTTCTATGCCATGCTTTGCGTAGAGGCCGCGGTCCTTTGCGACAAATGGCACCAAGAAGGCCAGGGAGTTGGAGGCATAGGCGATGCGGACTTTTTCGGCGGTCTGAGCTCGACAATCAACCGAAACGAGGAGAGCAGCGATGAGAACGGTTGAAATCTGTAACGGACAGAGTTGGCTTTTCATAAGATTCAATTTTTCGCCGCACGGCCGTAGAGCTTGTCGATGAAACCGGACTTCCTGATTTCCTCCACCAGGGTGGTGTCCATTAAGCTTGCCGGTTTCACATTGCGCGCGTTGGAATCCAAAGCTCCCTGAATGCCATTGGCCTCGGGGACGGGATAATCGCGCAAGCTCTTCGCCAGTCGCCCATAGAGATCCTTCTGAACCGCCGGTTCTTTGATCCCTTCTTCTTCGAAAACCTCGTAGACAAGTTTGGGTCGAGTCTTGAACAAATAGATTCCTTCAATGACGGCCTGAAGATAGCGACGAAGCGAATCGCGTTGAGTTCTGATCAGGGCAGTTGGCACCGCGCCGCCAAAGCGCGCATAGTCCAACGGCAATTCCGATAGGTCCTGAAGGATACGACAACAGCCCGTGGCGAGAATCTTGTAAATGCTATCCGGGCTAATCAATGCTCCATCGACGTGACCCGCCACCAACGCAGTCATGCGAGTGGGCGTGTTGCCGGATTGAAGAATAAAAACTTCCTTTTCGGGATCGACTTTCCACTGACGTATCACCATGCGGGTCACAATGTCCGAGGCGGATCCGATCCGGCTAACGGCGATCCGCTTCCCTTTAAGCTCTTCGGGCGTGGAAATATTCTTTCGAACGACGAAAATGTGCTCGAGGCGGTTGATGATTACGCTGATGGCTTTGATGTCCATGATCCCGGAGACGGATAGGTTGAGCATCGCCGGAAGGTCGGAGTCGGAGATATTGATGTTGCCACCGGCGATCGCCTGAGTCATAACGCCGCCGCTGTTGAAGTAAATCGCTTTGACGTTGACGCCATGTTTATCCCAAAGTTTTTCCTTCTCGATGACGCGCCGCAGATCGGAGGTGATGCCTGACCCGCTATAGCCCATGACAAGCGTCGATTGTGCGCGAACGCAGTCAACTCGCGGCATCAACACTGAGGAGAAAATCGCTAGCAAAAAGAAAATGATCTTTCTCACGTTTGACTCCGGCAGATCTGAATGTGGCTGTTGTGGGATCTTCTTGAGGTCAGACCCAGTTCTTGTCGAGTTAAACTTTGATTGCGTTGCAATCCGGAACGGCTTCGGCTTAACTCGGCAACTCCACCGCGGCCCGGTGCATGACCCCGTAGAGATCCACAGCAGCCATCGCGCAGTATTCCAAATTATAGCTTTCGCGCGTGTCGGCGTAGCCATCTTCCAAGATGCGCTGCATGACCATGCGGTTGAAACTGCCATGACCCATGACGCCGCCGTCGTGTTCTTTTAGATCTGCCTCTTCATGGGTAGAAAAATAGATCGCTTGCTGCGGATTGAATCCGTATTTGGTGGTCAATGTTTTAAACCAAGTCGCCGCCCAGTGGCCGATGGGTTCCTCGGTCAGCATGGAGAACCACCACTCGGCGACTGTGCCTTCCCAAAGCAAACCGCGCTTGAAGTCGAGGATCGCACGCGCTTCCGGCAGCATGGGTTCGCGTAAAATTTGATCTTTGGTGAGCCCCAATGCCTCCGCGGTCTGAAGCATGACCAGAACGTGGCCAGGCGGTTTCGGATGGATGAACTCATCGGATATTTTTGCGCCCAGAGGTCCGAGTAGGTCCGGGTGACGTTTAAAGAAACCGATGTGTTTGTGATAAGAGGCAGCGATGAGCGTGTTGATCTCTACAGTAAAATTGCCCCAGTTCTTGAAGAAGAGCTTGATTGCCGAGAGAGGCAGCTCCCCCCGGACGAACCGGCTCATGAATTGCCCTTGGGTGATCCGTTCGTCCCAACGCTGAATGACTTTCTTGTTGAGTCCGTCGATGAAGGCCTTGGCTTCCGTCGAGCTCATCTTGACGCCGAGCTTTGGCGTTATGCCGCCTGCCATCTGCTCTATCGCTTTTTATGCCCTTTACTTGTGGTGAGCATAGTCGAGCCACAAGGTGAGCATATACCGTCCGCCTAGGTTCGGTAGAGATTGTCTATAAAGCCGCTGTCATCGATGCGGCGTAGATAGTGAAAATCCCACAACGCCATCGGATCAGTCTTCTCGGCCTCTTTGTCTTGCTCTATGGAGATTTCATAAACGTTCTTAATCGCCGGAATGCTCGCGTAGGGCTTCGCCTGCAAGATCATCTTGAGCTCATCATAAAGGTGCGTGGCCGTTTCATCGTCTAGGTCACCCTCCTCTTTGTATTTCTCTTTGATGATCTTGATAGACTCGGCCCGATGGGTTTTTAGATAAGCAATGCCCTCACAGATCCCTTTAAGAAACTTGTCCACGATATCGGGGCGCTTTTCAACGAAATTGAGACAAGTGGAAACCGTAGTGAACCAGACCATCGGTAGGAACTCCACGTCTATGACCTTCAGCCCCGCTCTGCGAGCAAAGATATCGCCCGGGGGGTTCACAAACGCAGCGTCCGCTTTGCCGTCTCGGACATATTCCCACTGGGGTGTTTCGCCGCGGAAGCGCTCGATCTGGCATTCTCCTAGGAGTCCGTTCTGTTTTAGGAAAAGCCAAGTGTTAAGCCCGGGATGTTGGCCTTTGCTGGCAACTTTTTTCCCTCTCAGGTCTGAAACTCTTGAGATATCCGAGTCAGACCGCACAACCATGCGGTGGTTGAGCAGGCTGACGCTTTGACCGAGGTAAACCCACCGGTCGCCTTTGGGTCGCCTAATGTAGGGCGACAGATGATTGCCACCGACGAACTCTATACTGCCATTGGCAACGTTCTTGTGGGCATCCTCCGAGCTAATGAAATCATCATATTCCACTTGCAATCCGTGTTTTTCCCAGCTGCCAGATTCTCCGACAACGTGAAGAAACGACAAATGGCTTTCGGACCGATAAGGGAAATTTACCTTGTCCATGATGAGTTCCTCCTTGTTTGCGTTTGATGATGAACTTTCTTACTGCGGCAATATCACCTTACTTTGACTGAGACAACCGGGTTAACTCGCGGCGCCACTTCTCTGCGATTTTTTTTCTTTTTTCGGCGCTGAACTTGTTGGCCATCGGAAAGCGGTCACGCCAGGGAAAGGGCTTGCAAGCGTCGATGAGCATTCGGCTCATGGTGAAATCCCCTTGGTCGCGTTTGTCCGGCGGTAGCCGTGGGTCGAGATCGGAGGTCCAGGATTTGAGAATTTGAATCGACTCTGCCGGATCCACTCGTGTGCACATCGCCCAGATCACCTGTTTCAAATCCACCGGATCGATATCGTCGTCCACGGCCACATAGTAACGATACATGCTGGCGCCTGTTTGCATGCCCGCCATAGCGGTGAGCGCGTGGAGGGCGTGACCCGAGTGCCTTTGCTTGAGGGAGACGACAACCATCAAGGTGTGACAGTGGCACCAGATGCCCTGAATATCGGCGATCCCCGACTGTTCCAGATGATCCCAGATGCGGGCCGCGTAAAGCGGGATGCCGTAGCGCTCGGTGATCGGAAGGAGTGGTGGATTGCCGAGCAGAATCGGGTCGTTCCGATGCAGGACTCGCTTTACCCGAACGACACTCTCTTTGCCGCTGTGTGTGTAATAGCCCGGCCACTCGCCGAAGGGTCCCTCCATTTCCGACTCTTCTTCAGGCGGCGGCATTTCGCCTTCGACGACGATTTCAGAAGTTGCCGGAACCGGCAGACCGGTGAATGGCGTTCGTATCACTTGCACTGGTTCGCCGCGTAGCGCCCCGGCATAGTCGTATTCGCTTACCCCAGCCCTAGCCGCCGACGGTGCCGCCGTCCAAGTCGCCGGCTCACAACCCAAGACAATCGCGACAGGACAGGCGCGCTTCGCTTGCCAGTATTTTCGCGCGATCTGTTTGCCGTGTTTGTGGTCAATGATCCATAACGTGAGTCGATTCTTGTCGACGACGCAGGCCCGGTAGGTGCCAATATTGATCCACCCGCTGTCTGGGTCCTTGGTGATGACCATATCGCCAGTGCCGATATAGCGCCCGCCGTCGTGCTCGTGCCATTTCGGGGTGGGGAATATCCCCAGGTCGATGCGGTCGTTTGCCAGAATATTTTCCGTCACAGGACCCGAAGAAACTTCGACCGGTGAAAATGGTTTTAAGTTGCGAGTATTCTCCCGCCACGCTTTGAGAATTTCCAACTTGGGAAGTTCCGTAGGAAGCCCCAAGGCCAGAGCAAAACGCCTGGCGGTAGCGAGCACGTTGGTCGTAATGCGAAAGCCTCTTGGATAGCCGGGTATGTTGTCAAACAGGAGCAGTGGACCTTCCTGTTCGGCCATCAGTTCTGTCAAACAGCCGATCTCCAGACTCCAGTGAGCACCCTCGATAGTTCTGGCTTCACCGATGATAGCCGCGGCTTCAATGAAGGTTCTCAAATCAAAGAAAGCCATTGAATATGTCTCCAGTGCTATTTCCTGTGGCCTCAGGTTTTCATGTGACTTGTGGCTGGACGCAGAGCCGGACCCTTGCCCATTTAAAATCCCTCGATGTACGGACTAGTGTGTGGCTTTGTAGCAGCCGTCCATCATCAGCGCGTTCAAGTCCGCCGGCGTGACGGCGCAATATTCGGCGGAGTAGCCGGGTCGTTCGATGATTCCCTGGTGCAGCAGGCGTACCAAAACGGTTTGTGTGACCGCACCGTGGGCTTTGCGGTCCAGGTGATCCATCGTGTCAGCTTCGTGATGTTTGGAGAAATAGCTTGCTTCCTCCGTGGTGAGACCGTAGTGAGTCGTTAGCGCGCGGAACCAATCCAAGCAAGTTTCACCAAAAGCGTGCTCCCAGAGGACGGAGAACCAATATTCTTGAATCTGGCCATCCACCATCAATGTCCGTTGAAAATCGGGCAGCGCCCGTGCTTCCGGCAGCATCGGAGTCAGCAACACGTCTTCGGCGGTAAGTCCCAAGGCTTTTCCTGTGCCGATTAGGATCTGGATATGGCCAGGCGGACACGGGTGGCCAAACTCATCGAGGACCTTTTGAGTATAAACCTCCATCAGGTCGACGTTCTTTACGAAGAACCATAAGTGTTTATAAAAGGCCGATGTATAGATGGAGTTGATGACGGGCACGAAGGCTCCCCAATTCTTGTAATAGAGCTGGATGGTTTCCTTCTTGAGTTTTCCTTCGCGCAGCTCATCCATGAAGCGAGTCTTGTCGACAGTCTGTTTCCAACGGCTCTCCAGCTTGGCTTTTTTCTCGGCGATGAATCCCTCAGCTTCCCGTTCCGTAAACTTGAACATCCTAGATCTCCCTTTTAGGCGTTGATCTGTAGATATGTGAGGAACATCCTGGCTGTCAAGCAAAGCTCGGTGACAGGTGCTGGGGGATAATGGTCGGTTAGCCGGAGCGGTTGCGATTTGGCGAACAATCAAGATAAGATTCTCAAAAGCACAGAGAGGAGTACTTATGGATTTCGTGAACCTAGATGAAATGATTGCCACGAAGAAGCGGAATGTTCGTCTATTTGGAACGGATAATTTCCGCTCCTGGATGCTCTATTTTGTTCCAGGTGACGGGACCGACATGCACTTTCATGCCAACCCGGAGACATTTTTGGTCCTTTCGGGAAGCGGCGTGGTCAAAGGCATTAAGGGCGAGGAGAGAACTATTAAAAAGAACGAGGTAGTGTTTTTCGCCGCCAAAGACTATTACCAGATCACGAATACGGGGACCGAACCTTTGGTGCTGTTTGGGAATCGGTCGGAGGGTTTTGGCGGGCCGCACATCAAAGCCGACGGAACGGACCGCAACGCAAGAGCTTAATCTATTGTCTGTCGGCCGGAGGGCATCAATTGACAACCGGCGGGCGAATGGTTAATTTTATTAAGCAAAACACGCAACTAGGGGATTTTTCATGCCTATCTATGAGTATCAATGCCAGAAATGCGGCACCTTCGAAGTAACGCAGCGGATCACTGAAAAGCCATTGGGCAGATGTCCTACCTGTAAGGGAAAAGTCAAGAAACTGATATCCAATACCTCTTTTCAGTTGAAGGGTACCGGCTGGTACGTCACGGACTATGCCCGCAAAGACAATAATAAAGGGGCCGAGAAGGGTGAAAACGGCGCTAAGTCGTCCGCAGAGTCCAAAAGCGATTCAAAGAGCGATTCCAAAGGCGAGTCCAAAACTGAGAGCTCTTCGAGCAGCAGCGCAAAGTCCGCTTCCACATCATCGAGTTCGACGTCAGCTTAACGGTTCTCAACCGCTAGCGTAGAATAGCTCGGGGTTCCTTTCCACTCAAATCCTTTTACAATGAAACGAAGCGGCGGCGAAGGCTGCCGCTTGTGTTTTGATTCTCTTCAGTCAATTCGTTGGAGCCTGCTGCGGGAAGCATTTTCTCACGTGGTTCGACTTTCAAGGTCTAGCTTTGAATTTTGTTTTTCGCTATAGGTGGGCAGTCAAGCAAAAATTGTTGAAGGAGGATTATTTCGATGGCTCAGACCATAGATCATATTGTCGACCCCCATGACCCGAGCCTGACGTCGGAGATGGTCCAGTTTCCCGGCAACGCCGGCAACGTGAGCGCCTATGTCTCTCGGCCGAAGGATGGCAAGAATCTGGGGACCGTGATTGTAATTCATGAAAATCGGGGGCTGGTGAATCACATTAAAGACGTCGCGCGTCATTTTGCCAAAGATGGATTCGCCGCCATTGCGGTGGACTGCATGGGGCGGATCGGTGGCAGTGATAAGTGGAACGGCAGCGATGAGGCAACCAAAGAGATTCAAAAGGTCACCGGGGATATGGTGGCGGAGGATTTGACCGCTGCCCTGAACTATATGAAGAAGCAGAATTACGTCAACGGCAAGGTCGGCGTCGTCGGCTATTGCTGGGGCGGAGGCCAATCACTTAACTTTGCTACCAAGTGCAAGGATCTGAACGCAGCCGTGGTCTACTACGGCCGGAATCCCAATCCCCTGGAATCCGTGGCAAATATCGCCGGCCCGGTGATGGGCAACTACGCTGAGGATGATCCCAACATTATGCCGGGCGTGGAGCCACTCAAGGCCGCAATGGCCAAAGCCGGCAAGAGCTTCGATGTCAAAGTTTATCCCGGCGCGAAGCATGCGTTCAACAACAACACCAACGCCGATCGCTACCATCCGGAGGCAGCAAAGGATGCGTGGGCGAGGACGGTAAATTTCTTTAAGAAAAACTTGGCGGCTTAAGTGCGCGCTCAATCGTGGCATGTGGTCTTGCCTGGTCAGGCGAGGCTACATGCCCGGTTCTTCCGTCTCTGAAAGGCTTGGTCGCCTTCCGATCGCGTTGCGAGCTACTTCCGGAGTTATCAGGTAAGGACCCTCGGTGCTGTCCCGCCAAGCTTGTCGCATTATCTCGGTATCCCCGCCGGTCAGCACAAACGATAACGCTCCAAAGAACACTCCCATTGATGTACTAATCGCCTTGGCGGGCAAGAATATTACATTCCCTGCGCTTACGCCCACGGCGACTCCGGCCTTTTCAATCCTCGTCTCTTCAGCGTGTAACAGCGAAGGCATTGTTGCGACGAGAACCATAGCGAAGGCAAGCAAAGCGAATCCAGTTCCGGCTCGTTTACTCATGGGATTAACCTCTGAGGAAAAATTTCGAACGCACAGCATTGACGCCATGGGAAGGATTCCAATAACGCCGCACTCCAAAGAAGTAGCAGCAACTCTCGTTATCTAGGTCGTTGTTGAAACAGCGAAGCTGCCCATCTTGAAAACGGACACGGGCAAGGCAAGTCCCGCCTGGTACCGATGAAGTCATGATTTCCATCACAACTCCAATGCCCCATTCCTCGTAGCGAAGATGGGTCACCTCATCACCGACGCGAAGATAAAGTCGTTTAGATTCGGTCAACCTTTGCGGTGGTTCTGGACGGTTGAACTGGCTGTGAGAATCGAGTTGTCTTGCCGGCATGGGTGGCTGGGCGACGTTCTCGCGGCTGGACTCTCGCTTCCGTTTATTTCGTTCCGTAATCGGAGCAGCCATAAACTCCGACTTCCCGCTAGGTGGCTTGTTGCGTTTCACAAGATCCTGCTTTTTTCCTGCATCGTGTTTTCAGCAACGTTTAAACGCGCCGAATAACCCATAATCACCGAATTAGGGTACGAGAGTCAAGCTCTGCCTAATCCCGCCTGGAAGCATTTATAACACTCCTCCCGGATAAAGGAACTGCAAAACTTCTTCGGCTAGTCGTCCCGGATTGTCCAGATGGACCATATGGCCGGCGTTGTCAATCTCAACGAAATGTTTATTTCGGACAACCGCCAATCGCTGCTGTTTGTCGGGGCGCTGGGAGTGGCGGCTCTGTTTGCCATCGACGATGAGGACCGGACATTGAATGCGGCGAAAAAACTCCATGGCTTGCGCCGAGTAAAAGGGCTGAGGTGAGATGATTCGATGCAGCGGATCGAATTTCCAGATCCATTTGCCCCGAGCATTCTGTTTCATCCCCGAACGCGCCAAGGCCAATGCCTGTTCACTGCTTAGCCGCGGGTTTGTTTGTTGGAGTTGCTTGGCGCCCGCCGCCACACTGCCATATTGGCGGAAATGATTGCGGCCACGATCGTGAAGCTCGGCAATCCATTTCTCCATACGCACGGGCGCATCTGAGAAATTCATGCCTACGGCACCGATGCCTTCGATCAACGCGAGCTGCTGCACTTTCTCAGGAAAGGTGCCGGAATAGAGAAAAGAGATCGTGCCGCCCATGGAATGGCCGATGAGCTTGAACCACTCCACGCCCAGCGCGCGGATCACGCAATCGAGATCGAAAACATAGTCAGGAAAGTGGTAATAACCGCCCGCGCCCACCCAGCCGCTATCGCCGTGGCCACGGCAGTCCGGGGCGACAACCCAGAGAGGTTGGTTGAGCTTATCTTGAAGCGAAGTGACAAACGGTTGCCAACTAGCCGCCTGATCCAAAAAGCCGTGGACTAAGACTAAGGGTGCTCCGTCGGGTTCTCCCCATTCGAGATAATGGATGGCAAGTCCATGGACATCGATGAACTTACTGCGGGGCTGGGTCACGACGACTGAGTCTTGCTTAGGCTGACTTTGATGAAGTCCTTTTCCTGGTCGGACCAGGTGAAGGCGCACATTTCCTTGACGACTCGATCGTAAATCGCAACGACAAGCTGCGCGGTTCCGGGAAACGTGGGTTCGCCGAACGGGCTGGCGAATGCCTTATCCTCGTTGGAAAAGTAAGCATCATGATTGGGATGAGAATGATAGAAAGCTTTAAGTCTGGCGCCGTTTCTCTTCGCCTCGTCAATCACCAGCTCCAGCTCTTTGTAATCCATCGCGTAGGCGATGGTTGCTGTGCGCGGGTAGGTTTGCGGGTCGAGGGCGTGCAACTGATTCTGGATATTTTTCAAGCGGTGGACCCGATCGGCGGCGCCATCGTTCAGGATCACTCCGCAACACTCTTCTGGAAAAGTCTCCTGGGCATGTTGGGCAATCTCTTCCAATGCTTTTTCAGACAGCGATAACTCTATCTTATCATTCATGACTTCTGACAATCACCTACTCCTTGCATTTAACATGGGAGAGTAGCGAATTACTATCGCCTCAGCGGATTTCAGCGGGCTTCTCTACACTTCCTTTCGCGTTCCCAGATGAGCCGAGTCATGACCTCATTGAAAGGAGTTGGAATTCCCAGTCGCTGTCCATAGCGCCAGATCGCGCCGTTGATCGCGTCTATCTCGGTGCGCCGCCCGCGTTGCAGATCTTGCAACATCGAGCTTTGGTGATGGTACGTGGAAGGGACGAGGTGACGATAGAACAGCGTGCGATAGTCCTCCACACTGTTCCACAAGAGCTCGACCCCGTTTGTTTTGGCCACGATGAAGGCCTCGTCGACAAGCCGATCCATGATTTGCCCCAGTTCGGCTACTTCGCCGAGCACACCGTAGTGAACCTGAAGCAGCGCTCCCAGTGCATTGAGGGGTGCGTTGTAGAAGATCTTGGCCCAAAGGTAAGAAAGAATTCGCACTGTGTGCTCGCACGGAATATGGGCGCGCTGGAAAGCTTTGATCCAGTAGTGAATCCGTTCCAACATCACGCAATCAGAAACCTCAAGGGGACCGATGATAATAGGCGCAGCTTGAACGGTGACGGTAACCCTCCCGGCTTCCGGAATGATCGCGCCGACAAGAACATTTGCGCCCAAACTTCTCTCTGCGCCGAAAATTTGTGCCAAGGCTTCGATGTTTCCAAGACCGTTTTGCAATGAAACCACGAGGCCGTCACGGTCGACTACGCGGCAAATGTCGCGAGCCATTGATTCGGTGTCATAAGCTTTTACCGAGATTAAGACGAGATCATAGAGGCCGGATAAATCGGTGGTTTGCGTGACCAGTTGAAAACCGTCTGCGTAATGGTCGCCCCAGATACCGTCCAGCCTGAGACCGCCAGTGTCGATGGCCGTTAGGTGGCTCTCACGACCAAGCAGCGTGACCTGGTGTCCTGCTTCTCTAAGCAGGCAACCGAAAACCGATCCAATGCCGCCGCACCCGGCAACAAGAATTCTTGCGTTGCTGTACATTCGGCGCCAAGCGTGGCAAGTGATGTCGACTCGTCAAAAGATCGGTTGTTTGGGGTTCTGGTTCTTGTACTGCCGGTATGCAGCCAGCACCAAAGTCGAATATTCTTCGGGGATCTCGATGTCGTTGTCCAGGCGGTTCTTAGTTTCGGTGGGTCCCATGTTATAGGCGGTTAGAGCGTGGGTGAGGTTACGAAAGCTTTTCTTCAGATCATGGAGATAGTAGACGCCGAGCTTGATGTTGAGAACGGGATCATCCAAGAATTCCGGTCTAAAAGATCTGGCATGTGACAATTGGTGCAGACCGATTCTCTCGGCGAGGGATTTTGCCACGTAGGGAAGAATCTGCATGATTCCCCTCGCCCCTGCGGGTGATACCGCCCCGTACTGAAATTTGCTTTCCACATCGATCACCGCTAACACCAGCATCGGGTCAAGCCCGTAACCCGAGCTCTCCGCTAGTATAACTTCCGAGATCTCCCAGGCTTCTTCCTCTGCGATGTCGGGCCGGTGTGATCTTACAATCGAATAGATCTTCATCAGTTCCTTAGGTGGCGGCTTTTGGACGACGACAACCGGGGGCAAAATGGGAAGGGACTCGGCGACGGCTTCTTTCTGCGGTCGGTGCTCCATCGTCGCAAGCAAAGGAATAAACAGAGCCCCGACGAGAGCCAATTTAGTGCAAACAATCGTCAAACTTAAAGTAAGAGTGCGCGTTGTTTTACGACGTTTCTCCATAGTCTAGACCTCAGTCTATTAGTTGTGGCGGTGAGTGGTGGTAGCTACAAGGGCTTTGGCCTTGGTACCAGAGAGTGCCGTCGATGTCAACGAAAAAATCAGGAAAAAATCAGGAAAAATGCTGTTGGAATCCCAGATCTTTCTTCTCGGAGGAAAGGTAAGAAAAATTGGCTGCGAAATAGATGCTCAGAAAATAACTTCTGCTTCGACGAGTTGGTTATATTCTTGCTGGCTCAACCCGAGCAGATCCTTATAGAAGTGTTCATTGCTTTCTGCCAGCAGCGGGTCACGCTTCGACGGGCCGGGCGGTGTCTTTGTGAGTAAGAACGGAGGGCGTTGGTAGTGCATCTTGCCGATCTCCGGATGTTCCAGTTCGACCCACTGGGGCCGCTGAGAAAGTTGGGGATCGGTGTAGACGTCTTTCATCGTGTTCACGATCGCCGCTCTGACACCAGCGGATTGAAGTTTCTCCATCACTTCCTGGGCCGAGAAGCCGGTGGTCCACTCGCCGATTCTCTGATCGAGCTCATCTTCGTTGGCCTTGCGCGATTTGTGGGAAGAAAATTTTGGATCACTGGTCCAGCCTGGATTGCCCATTACGCTGCAAAGTGCCTTCCATTCGGATTCAGAGTGAACGCTTATGACACACCAGTGATCATCGCCCTTGCATGGGTAGGCCCCGTGTGGTGACGCGTAGGGATCGCGGTTCGCGTTGCGGCCGGTAACTCTGCCGTTGACTTTATAGTCCAACAGAATCGGTGCCAAGTACTGGAGGCCGGTCTCGTATTGAGCCGTGTCTATATGGTTGCCTTTGCCCGTACGCCGCTTGTAATCCAGCGCGGCGAGGATGGCGACGGCACCATAAGCGACCGCGATATAATCGATGTAAGGTCCATAGAGAATCTGCGGCGAGCCGTCGGGGTATCCCGTTAGATGCGTGAAGCCCGCCAATGAAGAGAGCTGCGACCCAAATCCTGCGTGATGAGCATGAGGTCCGCTCTGACCCAAATTCGAGCTGCTCAGCATGATGAGATCGGGTTTAATCTTCTCGAGGCTTTGGTAATCGAGTCCCAGCCGCGCCATGGTTCCCGGGCTAAAGTTTTCTATGACCACATCCGACCAGGCAACGATCTTCTTAGCCAGCTCGGTTGCTTGCGGCGTTTTCTTTAGATTCAGAGTGATGTCCAATTTATCGTTGTTGCAAAGAGAGAAGAGGCCGGAGCGGTTGAGGCCATGAATGTTGTCCTTGTACGGGGGATAATGGGCACGAAAGCCATCCAGGCGGGCTCTGGATTCGATATGAACCACCGTGGCGCCGTGATCGGCTAAGTGTTTGCCGACAGCCGGCCCGGCGGCGAAAGCGGCGAATTCGACGATCTTGACACCTTTTAGTGACTGCATAGGGATCAAATAACTCCCTGTTTTTTCAACTCAGCGATCTCCGCAGGCGACATTGCAAGCTCTTGACCGTAGATCTCTTGGTTGTGCTCGCCGATCAATGGAGCACGCCGCCAGATCTTGCAGGCGCCATTGGAAAACTTCGCGAAGCCTCCGGGGTAGTCGATTGAAGTTTGTAGTTCGGGATGCTCAATCGTCTGCCAAAAGCTGCGTGCTTGATGCTGCGGATCGGCAAAGATCTCTTTGACACTCGCCACCGGGTAGCCGAGCATCTGTCGTTTGACGACTTCTTTAAAGAACTCGGCTTTGGTGACGCCCTGAAAAAAATTTCCGATGGGCGCCTCCATACGATCGATCTCTTCCTGGTCGACCTGGGCGATATCAAAAGTTTTCCAATCTTTCTGTTTCAGAAAATCCGGTGCCATACCTTTGCTATCCATCCATTCGACCAGCGCTTGGTTGGTTCGCCTGCCGGCCTCGCCGCCGTAAATGATGAAGTTGAGATAGCCGTCTTGGCATGGCCAGAAGACCCGCATCCTCGCTCCGGTAATGCTCCGCCCGGTCATGAACGAGCCAGCGCGCTTTTCCAATTGGCGGTTGAGATCCCAGAACGTATGGGCGTGGGAGAACGCCCATAGCAAACAAGCCTGAGCCGAGACATCGACCTGCTGTCCCTCACCGGTGAGCTCGCGATGATAGTGTGCGATCAGCGCGCCCATCGCAGCATAGGAACCGGTCCAACCGTAGGATTGTGGAAACGTAACGCGCAGCGGCGGACGGTCTGGATCGCCGGTCAGCGACATGCAGCCGCTCGCTGCCATGATTTCGATGTCCGAAGCTTTGAACTTGCTGTAGGGTCCGGTTTGACCAAAAGGCGTGATCGAAGTGAGCACCAGGCGAGAATTGATCTTGGCCAGTGCAGCGTACCCCAGATTTAGGGAGTCGAGATAGCCAGGCGTGAAAGTCTCGATCACGAAATCCGCTTTGGCAACGAGTTCGGCAAAGAGCTCGCGCCCTCTGGCGGACTCCAGATTGAGAGTGATGCCACGCTTGTTATTGTTGAAGCCGAACCAGAAGAGACTCTTTTCCGGATCCGCTTGATCACCATAAAAAGGACCGAGTGTTCGTGCCGGCTCGCCGCCGGGTGGTTCGATCTTGATAACATCCGCGCCGAGATCTCCTAGGATCTTGCCGCACAAAAACCCGAGCTCATTGCTGAGATCGAGAACGCGGTAAGGAGAGAGAAGACCAGCTTTTCTATCCGCGGCGGCCATGGTGGTTCAAAAAAAAGGGCAGGGACACAAACCCTGCCCTTTGATTAAACTATACAGGAGCGCAGAATTATTATCTTCCGGTACGGGCCAAAGAGTGGACCCACCCCTGCATGCGGGCCTTGGCATTCTGAATATCTTTATCATTGAAAAACTTTTTCAAATCGATACGCTCGACCGGATAGACCGGACGCATAAAATCATTCTCATAGCCGAACGGTACGGTGGCATCGATGCCCATGCCGCCCTCGAAACTGGTGTTAGAGGCCGTCCATTCTTTCTCGCCGGCGGTCATGCGTTCGGCAGGCATGAAGGTCTGTCCACGTCCGCCGGGCAGCGGATTGATAATATCGGTCTTGGGATTGACCCGCGTTGTAAGACACCACATGACATCGTCCATGTCGTACGGATCGCAATCTTCGCTGACGGCGATGCACAGTCGCGATCCCTGTGAGGTGGCGAGAATAGCCGCCATGAAATTGCGCTGCCAACCTTCCTCGATACGGTTACGCTTCTTGACCTGAATGATTGCCCCTCCCCAATCGGTCATGCAGTAGGGAATATTGACGTCCATGATGATGCCCGGCTGCATCCGCTCACAAAGCTCGAACATCGCGGCTTCGCGGACCGTGGTGTCGATGTTGTGGTCGTCGAGGGTATGGACACCCAAGGTGAAGATGATGGGCTTCGAATCGCGTCTTCGCGAGGTAACGGCAGTAACGTGGAAGGTCGGGGCCTTGTAGGCTTTTCCCATGTAGCCGGCCCATTCCGGATGAAAGTGGAAACGGCCTTGAATTCCGGCTTTCTCCGACTCTGCAGTTTCGAAGCGGCGGTCACGCGGATTGACATAGCCCTCGAGAACGACTTCGGCGTCGGCCAGGGCCATTGCATCAACAGTGCGAGCTTTGACCAGACGCATCGGCGCGCCTTGGACTGCGCCGGCGATACCGACTTCATCGCAACCCTGCGGCAGGATGACATAATCGAAGCCTGCGCCGGCCAAAAGTGAGCCGGCGGGTGGCAAACCAAAATTCACGGTTATGGGGACGAGCTTGTTGTCCTTGTAATATTTGCTGACCACCTGCCACATGTGGGAGCCGGGAGAGATCTGAAAGGTTCCGACGTTGCCCCAGCGAAAATTCATGCGGTTATAGCCGAGATCGGTGCCGCCGCCAAAATATTCACCCGAGATCAGACGGTTACCGGAACCTACGGTCAACTCGGGCTCAACATCCGTATGACGAATGGGCACGACAAATTCGTTGGCTTCAGATGGCTTTTCGTAAACCTCCTCTTGCACCGGTGCGTCTTTCTGATCGACGATGACAGGCGGGATGGGATGGGTAAGAGCATGGGCCAACTTTCGCGTCCGGTCAGCGTGGTTTTTCCAACCGAACATCTTGTTGATCACGTTCATGTCGCCAAAAAGGTTGGTGATACAGCGATGTTTCGGCTTGCCCTTGACATTGTTGAAGAGGATTGGACAACTACCGTCTAGTTGTTTCTGAATACCGGTGATTTCCAAATTGGGGTCGACTTCTTTTTCGGTGATAACAAGGTCGCCTTCTTTCTTCATCCATTCGATGGCTCCGCGTAGGTCTCTAACTTCCTCAGGTGCCGCGCCGTCTCTTTTTGCAGCTTTTGCCATTTCTTTCCTCCAAAAAAATCTGCGTTCTTGCCTATCGTGGCTAAGATGGAAACAGTCCAACTCTATAATATATCTCGAAAATTCCTGGGCCCAATCGGATTACAGATATGGGAGAGAGTTTCGCAAATTCAGGACGCCAAATGGAATTCATGCTTATCTGACATTCTCGCAAAAGTCAATGAAGCTATGACGTTTGGAGACCGTCTCATGACAATTCTCATGTAGCGAAAGGTCGGTCTTTTGAACAGTTTGAACGCCGACTTTTCGATCTCGGTCGTGTGTGGAGGGCCTTTACACTTGTGATGCGGCTTGCTATCAGTGCTTGAATTGCCCTGCGGAGGACGTTTCGCGTGAACTATGTGACTGAAAATTTTCAGCGCTCTAAACAGGATTGGCTGCTTGGGGTTGGTCTCTTTTGCTTTTTCTTCTCTGGCGCGGCGGGTCTCATCTATCAAGTCGTCTGGACCCGGATGCTCACTCAAATCTTCGGCAATACCACCTACGCGATCGCCACGGTTTTATCCGCGTTCATGGCCGGATTGGCAATTGGCAGTTATCTCTTCGGAAAAATTGCCGACCGTGGCAAGAACGACTTTCTGCTATACGGAATGCTTGAGGCGGGAGTGGGAATCTACGGATTTCTTGTACCCTGGCTCTTCCGCATGGCGCAAAAGATCTACGGGCCGATTTTTGGTCTCAATGAGTCCTATCCTTTCCTCTTCAACATGGTGCTTTTCCTACTGTCGTTTACCTTGCTGGTGTTTCCCACCCTCTTGATGGGCGCGACATTGCCGGTATTGAGCCGCTTCTTCGTGCGTAGCTTTGCGCAGTTCGGCAGGCGCGTTGGAGATCTATACGCTACCAACACGCTGGGGGCGGTGATCGGTTGCGCAGCCGGAGGTTTTGTTCTCATTCCCACTCTCGGCATGAGGGCTACTGTCTTTGTGGCGGCCGGGGTTAATCTGATTATTGCTGCGCTGATTTTGGTTGTCGATCGCTTGCGCGATAAAGAGCCTGCGGAGTTCGCTCCCGAAACGGTGGCGGAGGAAGTCAAGACCACGGAGGTAGAGGCCGCGTCATCGCGTTTGCTTTGGGTTTTGTTGATTTCTTTCGGGCTCTCGGGATTCGCCTCTTTAGTCTATGAGAATGCGTGGACTCGCGCTTTGACCCTGGTCATCGGCAGCTCGATCTACTCATTCACCACAATGCTGGTGACTTTCCTTATCGGTCTGTCGTTGGGTGGATTCATCTACGCGCGTTTTCTCGGCGGGCGAGAGGCTCGCTTGAGCACGTTTGGGTTGATCGAGCTCTGGGTAGGTTTGGCCGCCCTGGCGACCATTCCGCTTTTCGAGCGATTACCCTTGATTTTTGTTCGCTTGCTGCAAGGCTTTGGCGATACCTTTACCGTGTTTCTCTACCTGCAGATATTTCTGTCGGCGCTCGTGATGTTCGTGCCCACGGTGCTTTTGGGCATGACATTTCCTTTGGTAGCGCGATTGTTTACTCAAAGTCTCTACCGGGTCGGGAGCGGCGTCGGTAGCTCTTACGCTGCCAATACCGTTGGTGCAGTGCTTGGCGCATTTGCCGGCGGGTTTATTTTGATCCCGAATATTGGTGTACAGAATACCATCATCTTCGCTGTGGTCATGAATCTGTTGATCGGCTGCCTGCTTGTGTGGGCCGATCCACGGATGTCCATGGTGCCGCGGTTGGCGTTGGGATTGGTGGTGTTTGTGCTGGCGGTCTTGATCCCATTTCGAGTGCCGCGTTGGGATCGGCATATTCTCACCAGCGGCGTCACCATTTATTTCGATCGTTACGAAGGCTTGCCAACCAATTCATTGCGGTTGGAAGAAATGAAACGGGACGACGTCCTCTTTTATCGTGAGGGTTTGACGACCACGGTCAGCGTCCACCGAATTCCGGGCAGCGAATATATCTATTTCAAATCAAACGGTAAGATCGACGGTTCCTACGGCGATGCGCTGAGCCAACTCATGACCAGCTACATTCCTATGTTGCTTCATCCCACGGCTGAACGCGCGCTCACCATCGGCCTGGGAAGCGGCATGTCGGCCAAGGCATTAGCGACCTTCGATACGTTGAAGGAAATCGAGGTCATCGAGATCGAGCCGGCGATGATCGAAGCCAGCAAATATTTTGACCGAGCTTTTGTGAAGATGGACAAACTTCCCCCGGGAGTGACTATCCCCGCGGACGGTGGGAAAAGCAGGATCTGGTACGACCCGAGCAAGCAGCTGCTTTTTTACAAAGGCGTCATGAAAGAGGAGGAACGGTCCAGACTCATGAAACTTTCCGAGGACCGGGATTATCGCGGCGCCATCGACACCTTGCATCGGCGGGCCCGCAACTCTCGTCATAGCAGCGTGCTCGAAGACAAACGAGTCCGTGTGATTCCGACGGATGGGCGCAACTATATTTTGGCGACGCCAAAATATTACGATGTCATCACCGCCGAGCCCTCGAACCCCTGGATCGCGGGCATCGCTAATCTCTATACGAGAGAGTTCTATCAGGTGATCAAATCCAAGATCAAGGACGATGGGATTTTCGCGCAGTGGTTTCACAATTATTCCATGTCGCCGGACGATTTCCGCATGGTGTTTCGGACTTTCGTCGAGGCTTTCCCGTATGTATCGCTTTGGAGCATGAAGGAAAGCGATTTCCTGCTGGTCGGCAGCAAGCAAGAACATCCGTTTGATTATGCCGCGGTAAAAAAAATCTATGACAGTAATTGGATGCTGAGATCGGATCTCGACTATCTGGGTTTGTCGGACGTTTACGCGGTACAGGGTTTTTATCGTATGGGAAAAGAAAACCTGCTGAATTTCTCCAAGGGCGCCGATATCAATACGGATGACGGGGCGCAATTGGAGTTCTCGGCGCCCAAGAGCTTGCGCCGCGCGACGACCGAGCTCAATCGGAAAATAATGATGCCCTATATCGTCGATTCTCCGCCCTGGTTGAAGACGAACTCGCTGCCGGTGCCGGAAGCCATGCACCATTATTATATGGCGCAGTCCTACGTAGCTAGCGTCGCCAATAATCGGGCCTTGAGCGAGCTGGATCAAGCTATCCGTTTGGATCCCACGAATCCAAAGTTCTATGTTTTGCAGACTAAAATTCTTTTGGATCAGGACAAGAGCGTGGAGGCGTCCAAAGCTGCCCTCGCGGCCATGGAACGCTCGCGGGATACGACCTCGGATATTCTGGCCTTGAGCGACGAGTTCTATTTGCCCGAAGCCAGGATTGTCTATGGCAAAGCCATCGAGTTGGGCAGCCGAGAGGTACTTCCGTACTTGGGCTTGGGAAATATCGCGCTCCACTCGGGAAATATCCCCGAAGCGGAAAAATGGTTCCAACCTGCGCGCGAGATACAAGCGGACCATCCTGCGGTTTTGCTGGCATACGGTCGCCTCGCTTTAGCCAAAGGCAATCGTGAAAAGGATAAAGAGGCGGCGACCCGTCTTTTTCAGGAGGCCAAGGATCTGCTGGAAAAGTCCAAAGGCAAAGGGGAGGACTCCGCCACGGTTTATTCGGAATTGGGCGAGGTCTATGCCAGACTGAACGTGTGGGACAAGGCCGCGGAATCGTACCAGGAAGCGTTACGAATGAGGCGGAGAAGAAATGATTGGCGTCGTTCCCTGGGCGAGGCCTACGCCAAGATGGGCAGAATGCAGGAGGCGGAACAGAAATATCGCGAGGTCTTGGCCTTGAGCCCCGACGACGACCAAGCATTGCACGGCCTTCAAGCCCTGGGCAAAAGATACTGAGCTGCGGTAAAACTTTTTTAACAGCAGTTGTTGCAGAGGGCCTTCGGTAGTGTGCCGAAGGCCTTTTGTTTTTGGCCTACGGTGACTTTGCAGTTCCGGTTTCAACTCTTTATTCTGTGAACGAGCTTTAATGGACGGCGAGGGAGGCACTGCGATGTTGAAGGAAAAAATCGGAATTATCGGCGCCGGAAAGATCGGCTCGGCGATCGTTCGTGGAATCATTGGGGCTGGTCTGGTGGCCAGAGATCAGGTCATGGCGAGTGATGTAAGCGATGCGCTACGGCAGTCCATCGCCAAAGATCTCGGCATCGAAGTCACGGCGGACAACGGCAAGGTATGCGATTTTGCCGACAGTGTGATTCTTGCGGTCAAACCACAGATCGTGGATTCGGTGCTCAAGGAAGTCGCAAAGAAATTGGGCAAAGCCAAACTTTTGGTCTCAGTTGCTGCGGGTGTTCCGCTTTCCCGGCTTGAGGCCAATTTGGCCCAAGGGGCTCGGGTTGTGAGGGTTATGCCCAATATACCCTGCGTTGTAGGAGCAGGCGCATCGGGCTATGCCGGCGGGACACACACAACGGCTAAGGAGATGGAAACGGTGGGCTTGATTCTCAACAGTTTTGGGATCGCTTTACCTGTGGAAGAAAAATACTTGGACGCGGTCACCGGGCTCAGCGGGAGCGGACCGGCGTACGTTTTTCTCTTCATTGAGGCGTTGGCCGATGGCGGTGTTCAAATGGGCCTATCCCGGGATGTGGCGCTCAAGCTGGCGCTGCAGACCGTGTACGGCTCCGCGCGGATGGCGCTTGAAAGTGGGAAGCACCTCGGCGAGCTTAGAGACGAAGTTACCTCTCCTGGCGGGACGACGATCGCGGGACTTTATGCGCTGGAGCAAAAGGGATTTCGCGGCACCGTTATGGAAGCCGTGGTCAATGCCACGCGCCGGTCCCAAGAGCTTGGAAAAGGACAATAGGCAAGTAGATCATTTCTTTTTCCAATTTCCTTGCTCGCCTTGAATCCACCAACCCGATTGCGCCTGTTCCACCCAGCTTTTGGCGAAGATGCTTTTGATTTTTGGTACGGATTCCTTGGGGAAATTATTGGCCTTGGCTATTTCAAGGTACAGAGATTCGCGGTCCCGATTTTCCGCGTCGACGAGTTGTTGAACCAACGCGCGTTCCTTCAGGTCGAGGCCGTCGGTAGTTCGAACCGCCAGGAGGCCATCCCTTGCGATCCCCACATTTCCCCGGTCCATGAAAGGTTTGATGGAATTGCTCCGATTCTTAATCGAATCCTTCAAAGCGCGAATGGCTGGATTTGAAATATTGATGTCGGCTTCTTGAGCAAAAACCTCATCGATGAAACTGACGGATACGATTTTCCATGCGGCCGGAAGCAGACTGCGAGGCTGCTCTTTCGGAGCCGACTCCGTCCGGCTGCCCCAGGTTTCTTTGACGATCTCATCCGCCGCCCGCTCCACGGCTGCCGCCGGGAAATAAATGTTCACCGTTACGCAGGCGTTGGTTAGGAACGCTAGGAGAAGAGCAACACGTTTCAACATGATTCCTCCATATTCACTTGATCTGCGGCTTGTCCGATTTTTGGATTTGTTCCAATCGTTTCATGAGGTCACTGAAACCGATCTCCCGTGTGTGGCTAATGACATTGACGGTTGGCGGCAGCAGGCTACCGACGACAAGGAATTCTTTTCCGTCACTGCTCTCGACGCCCCGGAGGGTCAATTTGTCGTTTCTCAGGGTGGCTTTGAATCCCATCTTGCTATAACGGAATTCGTCGAAAAAACCTGCGATTCCCCCATAAATCAGACTGCCATTCTCGCCGGAGCTCAGCACGGTGATCTTGTCCAGTGCTTCGAGGCTGATCCATTGGCTGCTGTTTGAGCGGGCCACGGTGTGGACATCGACTTGCATCTGCGAAGGTTGACCGTCGGCAATGATGAGGTCAGTGATAATGCCTTCTAAGATGCCCGAGATGCGCCCGAATGCAAAGGTTTCGGACATTTGTTCAAGATGCATCTCGTGAAAGCGAGCGTTCAACTTGATGGCCGGCAGCGAGGAGAACGGATTTTCGATTTCCGTGGTGCTCACTTGCGCGTGTCCCCCAAACACCCCGATCTCGATTTGGCCCTCGCTACGCAGAACGTTTCCCGCCATCTCGACCTTTGGAATGGAGCCGCTCAGGCTGCCGCCGAAACGATACCAACCCAAGCTTTCAGTCAACCGTTGGAGCTGGATATCTTTGGCCTCGATAGCAAGCGAAAACGCCTGGGGAGCTGCGATCAAATCGGCCCATGCCAGGTTGCGGATTTCAATCGTGCCGCCGTAAATGGGCACCCGAATGGGTTGACCAAATCTTAGCGTGTTATTCCACAAGGAGACGGGTGTCTTAATCTCGGGAATCGATTCAAGACCGAAGCGAAGCGATTCGATGGCCAATGTTCCGGTTGGAATATTGGCAGAACTTCGTTCGCGAACGGCTGCGGGGAAACCGATTCGGAAGGGCAAGGCGAGATTTATTGGACCGAGTTGCCATTTGTCGGATTTGACGCGCAGGCTGCCGCCTCGGAGTTGGAGATTCCCGACGACGGAAAGATCATCCAAGGTGCCGGACGCACGGGCGGCCAAATCGATACGACCGCCCAGGGATAGTTGATCCAGGATCGGATAGCTCTGGCTGAGTGTTTCGCGGATGAAGAAATCAAAAACGCTTGCAGGCTCAATGTTGGTGCCGCTGACTTGAAGGCTGGCTATTGGCTTTTGGGAAATTTGTTGCAAAGTTCCGCTCGCACCAACTTGACCAACGTTAGCGACTGAAAGATCCAGCTTGCGCAGTCGAAGTTCATCTTGGCGAGCAAGATAATCGCCATCAAAGTCTATTGTGGGTTGCTGGGCTTTGAAATCTCCAAAAAACTTCCCCCAGAGGACCTGACCCTCTTCGATTTTTAGGTTGCCAGACAGCGAAAAAGTATTATCCTGGCCATTGTTTATCTCCAAATGACCGGTGAGGTTGAAGTTTTCTCCCATTTTGGAACCGTCGGGAGTAGCGTAACGACCGCGTAAAAGCCGGAACTTACCGTTCGTTCTTAATGGTTTGCCCGGTTGGCAGTCCAGACCGCCGTCAAGCTGTAACTCTTCAGCCGCAAATTGCACTGCGCCCCTTTCAAGCGCCAATGCTTTTCCCTGGATGCGGACATCACCGGCACGTAACGAAGAGTTGACCCACTCAAACGGAGCTACAACATTAAGCTGCTGGAGCGAAAGTTCGTCGCTCTTTAGCTCAGCCCCCTTGGTTCGAGCCACACCCTTGATCGCGATGGCGCGCCAGCTTCCCTGAATTTCCAGGTCAGCTTCCGCGAAGCCGCGGAGAGTCCAGGACTTTATCGGTTCAGGCAAAAATGACTTAATAGCCGTCACAGGAACCTTGGTTAGATTCATCTGGGTGTTCGCAAAAGTTGGCTCGGGACTAAAACCCATTGCCCCCTTGCCGGTCGCCGCTCCTGATGCGGAAGTGAAATGCAGCGCCTTGAAACTCATGGTTTTTTCCTGGAAAGAATAAGCGCCTTCGAAACTGCCGACGACGCCTCCGGAAATGGCGGGAAGCCGAACCGAACCGATCTGGGAGGGAAGATCGCTGGCCTCAATCTTCGCCGAGACGTGCGCGATCTTGAAGCCGGAATCGATGTCGGCGCGCGATTCAAAGCGACCATTTATTTTTTCAGCACCGATGGCCAATCCCTCAAGCTGTCCCGACGCCGACACTGCCAATGTCTGGCTCGGAGTTTTTTGCAGCTGGAATTTTATACTTAGAGCATCACGAGGCGAACTTTTCTTTGACAATAGCCGGGTGAGATCTTTAGTTGGCGCTTGACGGACCTTGATCTCGGCCTCTTGCTCGTCCTTCTCGCTGCGAATCGAGATTTCCGCTGACGCCGCGAGCCAAGGAAGCTCCGTTTCCAAGGTCATTCTGCTGGCTTGCCCCATGTTGACCTTTTGCGCGTTCAGGTTTACGGCTCGAAACTCCAGGTTTTGGCCTTCAATGGTTTTTAAGATGATGGTTCCTTCCTCGACATTCAAATGGCGAATCGCGATATCGATTGAATTTTTGGCTGACGAGTCGAACAGCTTTTGCAGGTCAACATGAAAGATCGGCTTTTGGAGTTTGATTCGGTAGATGCTCTTGGAGAAGAGATCAAAAAGACTGAAGGTGACGGCAATCCGTTCTCCTTGGAGGAGCATTTCTGATTCGTTGGAAACCGTGATGCCGGAGGCGGCCAGCCGAAAAGGAAAGGACAGTCGAAGATCGCTCAGATTGAATTGGAGACCGGTTCTCTGGGTGGCTTCGGCCTTGAGCCACTGCTGAAAACCATCCGATCGCACAAAGAAAAAAAGTGAAGCATAGGCCAGAGTTAAAATGACTGGAAAAAAGAATGCTGCCCTTAGCGCGAATCTCTTCAAAACGATCACCCGCTACGATACACCTCGACGGTTTGACGACCAAAGTAATCTCAAAATTACGTGGTCTATTCGGCAGTTTCCCTTTGGCCGATGGGGCTGTTATTTTGACATAATATCGGGGCGTGCCATAGGCTTGCCGGGACGGTCGAAAAGTGGTGGCTGGTGAATTCAGGTAGGAAAAGATCGAAAGTTAAGAATCGAGCAACCGACGAGTTGGAAACCACTGAGGTGGGGCCTGCGGTGTCAGCCGGGATCAGCCTCGTCCCGCCGGTTCTCGTATTCCTGCTTACGATCGTGGTTTTTCTCCCTATTCTGCAAAATGGCTTTGTCAATTGGGATGACGAGTCATTCCTGGTCAGCAATCCCAATTACCGGGGTTTAGGCTGGAAGGAAATTCACTGGATGTTCACTACCTGTTATTTGAGTTCTTGCATGCCCCTGACCTGGGTGACTTATGGATTGGATTATGTTTTGTGGGGAATGAACCCGCTCGGTTATCATCTAACCAGTTTACTTGTTCACGCTGCTAACGCGGTTTTGTTCTATTTTGTCAGCTTACGATTGTTAAAGCTTGCTCTGTCGCGCTCAGCGCTCACCTGGCAACTACCAATCAGAGTGGCAGCTGGTTTTGCTGCGCTCTTCTTTGCTCTCCATCCTTTACAAGTGGAGGTCGTGGCATGGGCTATCGGCCGGGAAATGGCCGTGGCCGGCTTTTTTTTCTTTTTGACTTTCCTTTGCTATCTCAAGGCTGCAGAGCAGGGAGCCAACCCGCAATCTTATTGGCGTTGGATGGGGGCGACGTGGCTTTTCTACACGCTATCTCTCCTCGGAAAGGAAGTCGCCATGACTCTTCCGATCGCCCTCATTACTTTGGATGTCTATCCGTTGGGCCGCCTTGGGGGTGGTCGGGGAAAATGGTTCGGCCCAGAAGTTCGTCGCGTATGGTGGGAGAAAATACCTTTGCTGCTGATAACTCTGGCTGCGGGAGTGAGGGCGGTACTGGGCAAGGAGGGAACCGGAGCGGTTTATCCTCTCGCGGGATATGGGGTGTTGCCGAGAATCGCGCAGGTGCTCTATAGTTTGGCGTTCTATCCATGGAAGACCCTCGCCCCGTTCGACTTGTCGCCTCTCTATCCTTTGCATGTTTTCACCGGACTGTGGGAACTGCGATGGCTCTTGAGTGGGGCTTTTGTGGTTTTGCTCACTGCGGCTTTCTTTCTTGTCAGACGCCTCTGGCCCGGCGGTCTAACGGTTTGGGTCTTTTACGTGGTGTTGCTGATTCCGGTCAGCGGCATTGTCACCTTCGGTCCTCAGCTCGTCGCGGATCGCTTCAGTTATCTACCGTCCCTTGGCTGGGCGGTATTGCTAGGAGCAGCGGTATTTTATTGCTGGAAACTTAGGATCAGCGGCCGCATGAGTGTCAGAACTTTGGTGGTAACGCAATCTCTGGCCGTGCTGTTCTTGGTGGGCCTCGGGATTTTGACCTGGCGGCAGACCCAGATCTGGCACAATTCTGAGAGACTGTGGAGACACGCTTTGGCGCTTGATCAAAAGTCGAGCTTTGCTCATAACAATTTGGGTCTTGCGCTTGCGAAGCGCCGCGCTTTTGCAGAAGCAATCAATGAATTCCGCCAAGCCGTCGAAATTGATCCCGCATTCGTCGAAGCCCACACCAATTTGGGAATTTTTCTCGCCCAGGGAGGTTCGCCCGAGGAGGCAGTCTCTCACCTGCGCCAGGCTTTAACGATCGATCCGACGTTTACGAGTGCCCAGAACACCTTGGGAAATATCTTGGCTGACGCGGGCGAGTCGGACAAGGCCATTGAACATTTTCGCAGGGCGCTGCAATCAAATCCGAAATCGGCGATGACGTACTACAACTTAGGCCGGGTTCTTGCCAAGCGCGGAGATTTGGATGAGGCAATAGAATACTATCAAAAGGCCCTGGCGCTGAATCCCCTGGATCCCGACGTACACAACAACTTAGGTCTGGTTTTTCAAAGCCAGGGTAGGTTGCAAGAGGCGGCTGTGCAGTTTAACGATGCCTTGCGCGTCGACCCGAAATACGCGAGAGCCTATTTCAATCTTGGAAAGCTCTTTGCCGGGCAAGGAAATTTCAGTAGCGCTGTCGAGAACTTTCGTCAGGCGGTGCAGATTCAGCCAGGATTACCTGAGATCCATGAGCAATTGGCACGTGCGCTTTCGCAGCAAGGAAACAAAGAAGAGGCCATTCAACACTACCAGGAAGCGGTAAGACTTGTGAAATTGCGCCGCGAGGAGTCTACACCCGCCAAATAGGTCGTCTCATTGGCCCAATGATCCTGGAGATAGAGTTGTTGTGAACTGTGAATCCAGCTGTAGTTGAGTTTTGGGGGGAGGGGGTGTCCCCTGAGCTAGGGGACACCCTGGGGTTGGTAGCCGCAAACTCGAACCGTAACGCCTAGGTGTTCGAGCTTGCGCTCGCGAAACACTGGTTAACCGACCTGTAGCCGACGCAAATCAAAGCTATCTCATCCTTGCCATAGCGAACTGCAGTTTTTTCAATTCGCCTTCCAGGTAGAGATCTTTCAACTGATGGCGGTCCAAATGTGGTTCGAGCTGCTCGGCTGGATAAATCTTGGTGCCACAACGGTGACATACCGCCGCATGATAAGTTGCGTCCTCGTACTGAATGTCGGTGAGTTCTAATGGAATCGTTGTTTCCATATGTCCCTCTCTGTCTTAGTTTTGCAGTGCGAGTCAACGTGCTGGAGCAATCGACATGCCAAAATTTTCTCATGTTTTGATAGTCTTAGAAATGTTTTTATTTTCATGTGGTTATTCGATGATTCCAGAAGGAAATTCATCAGCTTTAGAACAATCGGAAGGGCGGTTTGCCAACAAAAGTACAGTTTTGTACATCGTAAACGTATTTTCTTGTACAAAACGGTCGTCCGTTTCCTTGCTTTTGCCAACACGTGAGTTGTCCCTAAGTGGCGCAGACCTCGAAAGCCGCTAGCGAAAAAGGCGGAAAGTTGACGCCACCGTACTGGTCGAGGTAACCATCAAATAGATCGAGGCGAAAGTTGTCCAAGCACGTGCTCGACTAGCTAGCAGGCTCACTTCATCCAATGCATACTCTTGACACCAAGAGACCGTCGCGCAATGGTAATTTCGTCAATTGGATATCGAACCGCTATGACCAGCACCCAGCTATTAGAGATTGAATTTCCGGTGATGCGCTATGACATCACGATGGCGCTTCTCGAAGGACGGGTTGCGATCGATGGCGTCAAGCTCAAACCGGTGAAGTCCTCATCGATGATCAATAAGGAAGACCCTAAAATGATCGCCGGCGAGTTCGGGCTATGCGACCTCAATATCGGGTATTGGCTACCGGCCATCGAAGCCGGGTGGGAGATCGTCGGCTTGCCGGTCTTCTCCAAACGCAAACCTGTTTATCAGCTGATATTCACTCATGCCGACTCCGGCATTCGCTCTCCCAAAGATTTGGAGGGCAAGAAAATAGGCTCGCGTACCTATCGAACCGCGCTCACGGTTTGGGCGCGAGGACTCTTGCGGGAGCGTTACGGTGTTGATTTTTCAAAGGTCCATTGGATTCTTCAAGCCAAAGAAGTCTTTCCCGTCCACGACCCAACTGCAAGGATTGAATACGTCGACGACAAGAAAAACATGGTCGAACGGCTGATCGCTGGCGAGCTGGATGCCATCATCACTGACATCTCCGACGCCAAGTTATTTCAGATCGTGGAGACTCACCCCAAGGTGGTGCGGCTGTTTTCCGACTACTTCGGCGCGGATCAAAAACTCTACCGGGAAACCGGTATCTATACTCCGGTGCACATGATCGTCATGAGCCGCAAGCTCGACCGGCAGCGTCCCGATCTTGCGGCAAAATTTTATAAAGCGTTCGAGCAGGCGAAGCAGATCGCCTATGACGATATTCTCAGCGACCGGGGAGGCTTCTCGGTGGTTTACTTAAGAGAGAAATTGAAAGAGCAGATCGCCGCCTGGGACGACCCGTGGAAATATGGGCTCAAAGCGAACCAATCGACCATCGACGCCTTTGTCAAATACAATATAGAGCAAGGCATGGTTCGCTCGCAATTTTTTTACGGTGACCTTTTCGCAGCCGCAACGCTCGACACCTGAGCATTCGTTGAGAGGATAATTTTATGCTTTCCATGGAAGACAACGAACTGCTAACCCGGATCAATCCGGGCGCACCCATGGGCAACCTGATTCGGCGCTATTGGGTGCCGGCACTTTTGTCTGAAGAAATTCCTAAGCCGGACTGCCCGCCCGTGCGCGTGCGAATGCTGGGTGAAGAGTTAGTCGCGTTTCGCGACAGCCAGGAACGCATTGGCTTGCTTGGCGAGCGTTGCGCGCACCGCGGGACCTCGCTCTTCTACGGCCGCAACGAAGAGTGCGGTTTGCGCTGCATTTACCACGGCTGGAAATACGATGTAGACGGCAATGTGCTGGATACGCCGGCCGAGCCCGGCGACAGCGACTTCAAAAAAAAGCTGCATCACACCGCCTACCCGACGTGTGAAGCCGGCGGCGTCATCTATGCCTATCTCGGGCCGCGCGACGAAATGCCTCTGTTTCCCAACTATGAATGGACGCAGGTGCCGTTGGATCAAACCTATGTGACCAAGTGTCTCTTGGAGTGCAACTATCTCCAGGGACTCGAAGGCGAGTGTGATTCCTCGCACCTTTCCTTCCTCCATCGCGCGTTCACCAACGAGCGTAATCAGGCGCTGTACAAAAGCGACACTTCGCCCGTCTATGAGACGGAAGAAACGGACTTCGGCGTGCGATTGATCGCGACGCGCAATGCCGCCGACAACCAACGCTACATTCGATTTTCAGCCTTCGTGATGCCGGTTTACGGTTGCGTCCCCGCCGGCCGGCCGACCAACGAGCTCGATGGCTACGAAATCCATACCTACGTTCCGGCCGACGACACGCATTGCTGGCGCTACGATATCGGTTTTCGCCGCACTCGTCGGGTAGAAGAAAATGAGATTCATCGGCGCCAACAGATCGGCCCCGATTATCTCCGTATTCGCAATGCGCGCAACAATTATCTGCAGGATCGGCAGATGCAAAAGACGGTCAACTTCACGGGCATCGAAGACTTTCTCAACCACGACGCCTGCGCCACCGAGAGCATGGGGCCGATCTTCGATCGCAGCAAAGAACACCTCGGCGTCAGCGACAAGGCGGTCATCGCCGTGCGCAAATTCTTGCTGAGCTCAGTGAAAGACCTGCAAAATGGCAAAGAGCTTCCCCACCTCGTGCGCGACCCCGAACGCAATTGGTTTCCGCATGTCGATTGTTTCGCGTATTTGTTGCCAGCGGGCGCGACTTGGCGCCAGCACTTTGACTATTTGACAATTTCAGCAAGGAAAGAAAACCCCGCGAGCTTCGCTTCCATACGGAAGGCGTCGTAAGGCAACCGGTTCTTACGCCGCGTCGCTGATGTGAAGGCTAAGCGCCGATCGTCCCGCCGACCCGAATCTAGGAAAGCAACCAAAACACATGAAGAAAACAAAACGATCAAGCACCCAACAGCGCGCCGCCATTAAACTCGCCGAAGAAGAACTTCGCATTGGCGCCAAGATTCTCGAATACGAAATGGGCGACATATGGGGTCATGTGGGCGTGCGCCTACCCGAGGATGCGGGCATCGCAGTACAGATGTTTCGGCGTCCCGAAAGCGGCAAGAAAGATTGGCTCGTTCACTTCGACTACCAGCTAAACAAGCTCGGCGGTGTCGGCACGCCGCCGCGGGAGGCGGCGATTTACACCGGGATCTTCAAAGCGCGCCCAGACGTCAACGCAGCCGTCCATTCCCATGCGCCCATGTGCGTGGCTCTGAGTCTGGCAGACAAACCGGTTTCTTGCGTGCAAATGCAATCGGATTGCTTTGGCCGCGGCGTGCCGATCTATCCGAAACCGATCTATATTCTAGACGATGCTGAAGGAGCCGACTTAGCTCGCACCCTGGATCAAGCGGTCGCCGTGATGATCAAAGGCCATGGCATCGTCACCGTTGGGAAAACGATTGACGAGGCCTGTATGTGCGCTCTACGAATGGAACGCGCCGCCAAGATCATGGCTATGGCCCAGCTTTTCGGATTTAAAGGTGTTCCGGACGATTTTATCGAGCAACTGCGGGGAAGCAAGGAGAAACTTTTCTCACGACAAAGAACCAGAACGACGCATTCCGCAGACTGGATTTACTACGCTGACAAGATCAAAAAAGGGGAAGTCTGGACCCGAGGCTGGACCTAACCGGTGCGGCCAGCCGTGAACCGCGGTTTTGTCGGTGCACGGTATTAATTGCTGTCGGCTGCGATACGCCTGTAAGTTGGTTTCCAGACAGTCGGTGAATCGAACAAGGAGCGAAGGGACCAAATCATGTCAAAAAATTGGTTGTTTGCTGCCCTTATTTTGTTGATTTTGCCGGTGAGGCTTGCCGCGCAGGAGCAATACCTTGTCGCCTATGCCGGCTTCGCGGGCTTTCAGGCGCCCGTTTGGGCGCCCAAGGACTTGGGACTGATGGAGAAATACGGCTTTAACGGCGATGTGATTTTGGTGCCCGGCTCGGTCCGACAGATTCAAGCGCTGCAGGGCGGCAGTATTCACTTTGCCCAGGTCGATGCGGCGACGGCTATCAACGCGATCAATCAGGGCGCCGATCTTGTGATGATATCCGGTTCGCTCAATTCTTTTCCTTACAGCTTTGTGGTGCAAAAAGAAATCCGTAAGCCCGAAGATCTGGTCGGAAAAAAGATTGGTATTCTCGCCGTGGGCGGGGCTACCGAGACAGCGACGATTCTCGCGCTCAAGGCGTGGAACGTGCCGCGTCAATCGGTCACGATCTTTCCCGCGGGTGACCCGGTGGGGCGAATCGTGGCGCTTTCCACCCGAGCCATCGATGCCACCGTGCTTTCGTATCCGGATATCAATGAGGCGATCCGAGTTGGCATGCATGCGCTAGCGGACATGAGCGAAATGAAGGAGGCGTCGTTTCCCATGAACGTCATGGCCGCGCGCCGCTCGTTCGTGGAAAAAAACCGCGACACGGTGAAGCGCTTGCAGCAAGCCTACGCCGAGGGAACGTACCAGTTCATCAATAATAAGGAAAAGGGGCTAGCGGTGCTTGGCAAGCGCCTTAGACTGAAGAACCCCAAAGGGATCGAAGAGACCTATCAATATTTCGCCAAAAAGTTTTCGTTTCCCACGCGCGTATCTCAAGTCGGTCTGCGCAACACCTTGGAGCTGCTCTCCCAGCGAACGCCAGGGACCAAGGTCGACATGAACGTCAACAAATACCTCGACGAGAGCACCTTGGACGAACTGGAGCGGGAAGGGTTCTTTAAGCGACTGGCGGGAAAAAGTTGACGAAGTTAACTCGCTTGTAGACGCTGGTTATCCAATGAATCCAGATTCTTCACCCTGGCGGTTGAGAATGAAGGTTGCGAGATTGTCAACTTGACGGCGTCGAAATCCCTGCAATATAAGTCCAGCCATGATGGCTGACACTCACCAAAAACGGCAGAAGGGAGTCTTTCCATGCCCAGGCTTTCGACTTTGGGTCTCGGATGGCTAATAATTTTCGTGGCGCCGTGCGCCTTTGGACAAACTGCGACACTCATTGAAGCCGCCAAGAAAGAAGGCGGGAAAGTAATCGTCTACACTTCTATGGAGACGTTTACCGCGGATGCGCTCCAAAAGGCTTTTCAATCGAAGACGGGTTTACAGATGGAATACTGGCGCGGCGGTTCAACCGAAGTCATCGATCGGGTTTTGAGCGAGCATCGCGTCGGCAAACCGATCTTCGATGTGGTGGCGACCACCGGCGATCATATGCACTTGATGGCGAAGGAAGGCGCTTTCACCAAATACGAATCGCCTTCGTTGAAAGGATTTGCCAAGGATGCCATCGATCCAGTCCTGGGCGCCCGTTACCGTAACGTTTTGTACGGTGTCATTTATAACAAAAATGGCATCAAGGTATCGGAAGCACCGAAAACCCTGGAGGATGTGGTCAAACCGGAGTACCGCGGCAAGCTTGTCATGCCCCATCCCGTCAACCACACCCTGACAACTCAATGGCTCGCGAGCCTCGACAAGATCATGGCGAAAGCGCGCGCGGAGAAATTTATCCGCGATCTCGCGGCGGCAAGACCCATATTCGTCGAGTCGATTGTGCCCGCAGCTGACCGCGTCGGTACCGGCGAAACGCCAGTGGGAATCACGTTCGTGCGCTTCGTGCTAACGTATAACAAACAGGGCGCTAATCTCGACTACGTCCGCGACTACACCATGCTCGGCGACGGCCAATATATCAGTTTGGGAGCGAAGGCGCCCCGGCCCAATGCCGGCAAAGCGTTCATCGACTTTTTTCTCGATGACGACAGCATGAAGATCCAGGCGGATACCGGTGAGTTCGTGAACCGCAGAGGCATCTATCCGCCGCTGGCCGATGCGGACAAAATCAAGTTCGTGCAGATGTACCAGTTCGGCAAAGAAGATTACGAAACGAAGAAAAAAGAATATCAGAAGATTTTTCTACAGTAGCACTGGAGGCAATAAAAATGGCGGGACTAGTCATCGACGCAGACGGGCACGTGATGGAGCAGCATCAGGATCTTTTTGCTCACATCAAGGGAAATTTCGGCGAAATGAACTGGCATTCCACCTGGCCCATGTTCGATGCCGACGGCTGGCAGCGGGGCCTTTCGCGCAAAGGCAAGCGTGAAGATCCGGATGCCGAAGCCTGGATTCGTTTTCAAGATGAAAACGGTATCGACTGCGCCGTGCTTTATCCCACATCGGCTTTGGCCTTGGGAATGATACAGTTACCGGCGTGGGCTTCGGCCCTGGCACAAGGATACAACGACTGGCTGCACCATCGCTTTACCAGCCAGACGCCGAGGCTCAAGGGCGTTGCGCTGCTCGCGCCGCAGGATCCCAAAGCTGCTGCGTTTGAACTTAGGCGCGCAGTAAAGGAACTTGGCTTCGTCGGCGGCTTATTGCCTGCGGTTACGAATAACAGATTGCCGCTCTATGGCTCGCCGGTCTTTCACGAAATCTATGATGAAGCACAGAGACTCGACGTGCCACTCGCAATTCACGGCGGCGTCAGCCAGAATCTTGGTTTAGACCGCGTCTGCAGCTTCTTGGAAGCTCACCTGCTTGAGCACCCGGTCGCTCAGTTTCTTCAGATTACCAACATGATGTTTCAAGGTATCTTTCAGGAGTTCCCTAAATTGCGCGTTGCCTATTTAGAAGCCGGCGCCGGTTGGGTGCCTTTCATGATGGACCGGATGGAAGAAGATTACGAAAAATTCGCCGTGCGTCTAGCGCCGCAGCTCAAATCGCCGCCCAGCCGCTTCTTCAAGTCCGGCAACATCTTTGTCACCATGGAGGTCGAAGAGCGCACCGCGCCGTATGTAGTGGACTTGCTCCGCCCCGACGTGCTTATGTGGGCTTCGGATTTCCCCCACGAGCGGGAGCGCGACCAATTCGGCGGCGACTTGCCGCATCTGATGGCGCGGAAGGATCTCTCCGAAGACATCAAACAGAAAATGCTTTACGACAACCCGGTAAGGTTCTATCGTTTCACTGAAGGCGATATCGCTGCGGTGAAGAAAGCGAAAGGGAACTAATCAGTAAGTAATTAGAAAGTCCATCGCATTATTGGAGCCATCGCTTCATCCGTCTCTCCATGGGTTGTTTATTATGTCGTTATCCGCGGGCTGATCTTTAGACCAAAGCGCTGTCGGCTGCTTGATCCAAGCTCCGTCGAGGTACTTTCCAATCTCGGAATACCTCTACATCGATAACTGTTATTGGGCCATGGCGTCCTCCTGGTTTGAGATCCGCCGCGCTTCAGCTACGCTTCTACTCGTTTCGTCGGATGGCTGTCAACGAGTAACTGGAAGGCAGAGCATTGGAGTGTTGGGGCTCGGGACACCAACTCGAGATGCTGATTCGCTACGTTCTCACGTACTCCGCCAGGGCGGCCCGCCAGTCTCGCATTGGCGGCAGAGCAAGTTCCTCGGAGAGGAGGCAGCGCATCGGAGTGTAAGGCGGCCGAGGGGCGGATCTCTGTATTTCCGCTTCTTTGACGACCTCGATGAGAGGGTCGAGCTGCTGCCGACTTAAGCCAACGAGACGTCCTGCTTCCAGTGCGAATTCGTAGTAGGAGCAAACACCCTCGTTGACAATATGGTATGTACCGTAGCGACGTTTGTTGAGAATTCGCGCCACCTGCTGGATAAGATCTTCTACGTACGTCGTGCTGGACCAGATATCGAGGATGGCCCGAACGGTTTTGCCGGCGCTCAGGTCGTTGTGCACGGTGCAGAGAAAACTATTTTTGCCGCTGCCATAGACCCATGAGGTGCGAATGATATAACTTCGAGCACAAGCGTCGCGTACGGCTTTCTCGCTCGCCACCTTTGTTCTGCCGTATACATTTACCGGTCGCGGCTCGTCCTTGATCGTATACGGCGGCCGACCGACCGGCTCGCCGTCAAAGGCATATTGGGTGCTGAACTGAATGAGTTCCGCGTCAAGCCGACTGGCGACTACCGCGAGCCATTGCGGTCCCTCTAAGTTGACCGTTCGGGCTTTGGGCGGATTTTCCTCGGCCTCGTCTACTTGTATTACCGCACAATTTACGATCAACGAGGGTTTCGCTGCCGACACACAGTTATTAACCGCGTCGCGATCGGTGATATCAAGCTCGCTATGCTTAAGTGCCAATACGTCGTGATCACGCGCCAAAATACGTGCCAAATGGCGACCGACAAGCCCGGTTGCGCCTGTGACTAGAATCTTCATTATGATAACGACTCTAAAACGAACGGCCGTAGTCGACAAGGACTGAAAGACACCGTTAACGATTCAGCAAGGCGATCGCCACAAGTCCGATGGCGAGTCCAAAAGTCTTCAATCGCGACAGGCGTTCCTTGAACAGGATCATTGCGAACAATGAGCTCACACTAACGACGCCGACGCTGTACATCGGGAACAATTGCGAACTCTGCCAACCTTCGAGACTCAAAACTTTGACGAGAAAATAAATCGCGCCGTAGTTTATCAATCCCAAACCTCCGCCCGCGATGATATCTCGAATTACAACTTTAGTGGCGCGAATTTTAACGAGCCCGACCATCACACTTGTCACGAAAGCGAATAGAAAAGACATCGTGACATACAGGTGATTGGAGGAACTGTCGAGATAGTGCGCCTGCGTGAACTTCAGCAGGGTAAAGTGACACCCGAACATGAGGAACACGAGAATCGGCAGCAGTCGACGCAACCATACCTGAGTAACGCCAAAATCCTGGCTGGTCCCCGTACACAGATAGAGCGACGATAGGGCGGTTGCCAAGCCGACGATCTTCACGGCATTCAACGAATCGCCATAGAGGACGAAAGCCAGGATCGCCGGAATCGCTACCGACAACCGACTCGCCAGAACCGCAACCGAAACGCCCGCCCGCTGCGCCGTATAGGCAAGCAGATAAAAGTTCACGGCGAGGACGAGCCCCTGCAATATCGCAAGAATCAACCATGGCTGCGATAACAGTTCAGACGCATGCTGCGGTGGCGGGGCGAAGATTCCTCCGACCACGATGCAGGCGAGATAGTTTGCCGGAATTGCCCAGAAGAGATTCACCCGCCAATCGTCGAATGCGCGGAACAACAACGGCAGCGCGGCCGAGCAAACGATCGCGAGCAGCAGGAAAATCATTGAGCGCTAGAACGACAGCGCGCTGAGGCGAGTCATGAGATCTCGGTTTGCAGTTCTGGCTTGTTCCAAGACTTTTCCCTCTTCCGTGAGTTGGAGCTGGCGATCTCTCATGACCACTCGGCCATCAACGATGACCGTTTGAACGTCGCTCGCCTTAGCACAGTGAACGAGCTGGCTGAAGAGATCGTTGACAGGCTGGTTGTGGACAGCATCCAGGCGAATCAAGATCAGATCCGCCCGCTTCCCGACGTCGATGGTGCCGCAAGCAGACGAAAGACCAAGAGCCCGGGCGCCGCCGACGGTAGCCATGCGAAGAACAGCATAGGGATCGATAACCCCAGGGTTCTGATGATGCACCTTTTGCAGCAGGGAAGCAGCTTTCATGGTTTCGAATAGATCCTGGCAATGATTGCTGGCGGCGCCGTCGGTACCGAGAGCAACATTTATTCCGGAGCGCTGCATCGCCACCACGGGAGCAACACCGTCTCCGAGCATCATGTTGCTCACCGGATTGTGCGAAACCGACGTGCCACGCTCCATGAGAATCTGAATCTCGCTATCGGAAATATGAACGCAGTGGGCGAATATGGAAGTCCGGGCGGGAATGCCAAAGTCATCGAGAAAGGTCACAACACCAGATTTTCCATGCTTTTCCTGAGTGACTTCCACCACTGATCTGGACTCTGCGACGTGTGCGCTGATACCAATCTGCTTTTCATCCGCGAAACGCCTGATCTCCTTCAGCAGCTCCGGCGTTGTGTTGAGAGGCGGCGTGTTGGGACCGGTCATAAACGAAAACAGATCGGTATCCTTATTCGTTTCAATGAGCTCTTCAACATGGCGAAAGGCCTGGTCCGGTTTCTCTCTCACGCAGTCTGGGACGATTTCCCCGGTGTCCATAATAGTTCTGGCAAAAATAGCACGTAAACCGGAAGCCCGGATCGCACGAACGGTTTCGAACGCGCACTCCGGGTGAGGGTTAAGAAAATTGTGCTCGCAGAGCGTCGTGACTCCGCTTTGAATGGCCTCGACACAACCCAACATTGTACCGGCATAGAAGTGCTCCGGGCGAAGAACCTGGGCTGCGCCGTAGATTCGTTTCAGCCAAAGCAGAAGCGGGAGATCTTCCCATACGGCGCGCAGCAAGACTTGATAAAGATGGGTGTGTGCATTGATGAGCCCCGGCATCAAAACGCAGCCGGCGCCGTCCATGATTTCTTCGTTACGGTCGATCGTTGCGGGGGAGCCTTCGCCAACTTCCGCGATGGACCCTTGTTTGACACGCACGTAGCCATGGAACGACTTCCGATTTTCCGTCATTGGCACGACAAGGGCGTTCGTTAGGATCATGGGACTCAAAGATTAGCTTGGCTTAGCGTAAAGCCGGTCGATAAAACCGCTCTTCTTGATTTCCTCCATCAAGCTCGTGCCCATGAAGCTTTCTGCCCGGGCACCGCGGGCTTTCGGAGTTAAGAGGGCATCAAGGGCCGTCTGAATTCCCTTGGCTTCGGGAAGCGGATATGGATTCATGCTCTTTACCAGTCGCCCGTAAACTGGGCCGACATCGGCTTCGTCGAGACTTTGCCGTAACACGGCTTTGGCAACTTCCGGTCTGGTTTTGTACACGAAGATCGATTCCGTCAAGGCTTCCAGGAAGCGGCGGATGTTGGCTCGTTGGGTTTTGAGCAACGAACCTTCAACGACGACTCCGTAGTTTGCGTAGTCGAGCGGCAACTCGGCAAGGTCGGCAAAAACCCGGCAGCATCCGCTGGCGAGAATTTTTTGCACCTGGGTAGAACTGACGATCGCCGCATCCATGTGTCCGCCCATCAATGCAGCGATTCGACTAGGGGTGTTGCCGGATTGCAGTATCCGCACGTCTTTGTCGGGATCAAGTTTCCAATAGCGGAGGATGACGCGGGTGATAATGTCCGAGCCCGAACCGTAACGACTAATGGCGACTGTTTTCCCTTTGAGGTCCGTGGGAGTATTAATCGTTTTGCGCACCACAAAGAAGGGCTCCAAACGGTTAATCATGACCGATATGACTTTAATGTCGGTGGCGCCGGAAACACCGAGGTTTAGCATCGCTGTAACATCGAAGCCGGCCAAACTGATATCGCCGGCCGACAGTGTCTGAGCCATCAATGAACCACTCGTCAGGTAGATCGGCCTCACATCGATGCCGTGTTTACGCCAAAGATTGGCCCGCTCGGTGACTTTGAGCAGATCGGCGCCAATCCCACTACCGCTAAAACCCAAATTCAAAACCGGCAATGTCTGTGCTGTTGTTATACCGGGGCAGGTCAGCAATAGTGCAATGACAACCCCGGCTGAAATTCTCTCGATCATAAGGATCCCCTTTACGGCTAGTCCAGTCTGCCTCGGGACAACTAATATAGCGCCGTGCTCACGTTAACAAGTCGGAACATGCTCACAGGAAAAAGCCTGCTCTGGACGAGCTATGCCAACGGGGGCTAAGGTTTCAGTGCCGCTTCATGACGACTGTTGCGCATTAAGGCCGCTTTCTGTTTGCGCGCTCGCTGCGACGTATTGAAGTCGTTCGCGAGCTGGTGCTTACAGAAACCAGTGCAAGATTTTAAGCGCCCCTTGCGCAACAGCGGAGCGGTGATGACTGGCAGCACCAGCGTTGGCCAATACGACGGCACGGTTGGCGAGATACCATTCGTAGCTTTCGACGAACATCTGGTTGTTGGAATAGCGAGGAACCCATCCCAGCTTTGTGCGTGCCTTGGAGATGTCGAAGTAGATGGCTCGACCGTACATCGACGCGTGGTAAGCCCCTAGGGGCGAGATTCCCAGACTCGAGGAAAGCTTCATCGCTGTCACCATAGGCCACATTGGCAAGGACTTTACCTTCGACCCTGTCCCGGCATGGCGGCACAGGTGCTCCAGCACCTCGCGCATAGTCCCGAAATGATCCGTGCCGCAATTAAAGGCATCAGCGCCCTTCAGGGTGCTTGCCTGAATGCAGGCTTCGGCCAGATCATCTGCGTGGACGAATTGATAGGTGTTTCTGCCGTCATTGAGTACGGGGATGTTCTTTCCCTGGTAAATCCACTCGAAGAGGATTTGAAAAATTCCCAGCCGGCCGTGGCCCAGGATGGTGCGAGGCCGTACGATTGAGACATCCAAACCGTTTCGGGCGTACTCCCAGCACAGGTTCTCTCCGGCAAGTTTGGCTTTGCCATACTCTTCCACCGGAATGGGAACAGTTTCTTCCGTCACGGGATTCGCCTTGGGTACTCCGTAAACCGCGCTCGACGAAGTGAAAATGACCTTCTTTACCGACCGGCGCGCACACGCCTCCAAGAGATTTTTTGTTCCATCCCGGTTCACGCTCCAGAACAATCTTTTGTCTTTTGCTAGCGGCACCTGGGCTACATTGTGAAAGGCGATATCGATTCCCTCACAGGCGGTCAAAATGGCATCTGAATCCCGAATGTCGCCCTGCATCACCTCAATACTGGGATTAGTGAGCGTGGGTCGATTGATGTCAAAGATGCGAATCCAGTAGCCACGCTCTAGGAGCTTGGTTGACAGCAGTTCGCCGAAATAACCCGCTCCGCCGGTAACCAGTGCTCTCATTATTTCTGCTCAGATTGTGTGAAGACACCAAAGCGGCCATCAACGACAGTCCAATCAACGCTCCTATCCGGTCGACCAAAATCCCTGTGGCTGGGAAAGACTCTTAACGCGCAGACCATAGCTATAGATCCTTGCTAAAGTGCAAAGCGTTGCGCCGCGCAAGCGCCATGATGCTGCCTTGGGGATTGACTCCCGGGGCCGTACAGAGAAGACTGGCATCGTTGACGAACAGATTCCTGTGACCGTGGACCTGACCGAATGAATCCACGGCAGTGAAATCAGAAGCCTGTCCCATCGGGCAGGACGAAAAGAGATGAGCGGTCATCAGATTGGTTCGGTTTCTGGGCAACTCCACAGGTATTTTTTCCAGGTCGCCTTCGCTTTCTAAGACGGGTAACCCGGCGATGCCGGGATATAGATGCGTCGCTCCGGCGGCAAACAACAGCCGGCACAAATTGACCAAAGCGATGGAGAGATCTCCCAAATCTTGCGCACTCAAGGAATAGCGGATGAGCGGCGCGCGTGAAAGCGGGACATTGCGTATAACACCGGTATTGGGGCCGCAAATCATCGCGTAGTAGATGCTCATTCGTCGCCACTGCCCCCGTAGGTTTACCTTGACATCCGGATGCTCAATCATCGCCAGTGCTAGATAAGGCAGGGACGATATCGAGCATCCCATGCTGACGCGCGGTGAAAATTCTTTGACTTGGTGCGCGCCGATGTCGGCGGGCTCGCCGTTGATTTCGTCTTCGAAGACCGCCACAACTTTGACGGTGGGGTGAAACGCGAGTGAATTGCCGATGTTTTTTTTGATCCTGCTGCGGCGCAACAGAGCTGGTGTTTCTATGGCGCCACAACAAACAAAGACCGCCTCAGCCCTTATCGCGAGCGCTTCGCCCTGGCGCACAGCTCCTACCTGCCAATGCGTGCCGGTCCGTTCAAGCTGCTCAGCTCGTACCCCCGGAACTATCCGGCATCCCGCAGCCTGTGCTGCTGGAACAAAAGTCTCGGTCATGGATTGACGTATGCCTCGGGCGACGTTGTTCGGAGCACGCATTTGGGAGTATTTGAACCAGCGCGGCACCTCTATGGTTTTCCAGCCGAGGCGTTCGGCGCCGATTTTCATTTTGATCGAAGAGGCAGGTTGACGGCCCGGATTCAACTGTACGCTCAAAGCTGACTCGCATGCCTCGAAATGGGAGAGTAAATCCGACTCTTTTAGGTGCTGCACCGCAAAACGTTCGCGCCAAAGCTCCAGGACGTCGGGCGGGGTGCGATGGTACAAACCGCTGTTGATCTCGCTGCCACCGCCGACGCAACAGGCCTCCACAAGCGGCACCTTTGGTGTACCTAGCGCCGGGTTAAGCCCGCCGTAACGGTATTTCCGGCGCATTTCTTCGATACTAAAGGGCGGGCATGCGTCAAGCTTCAAATACGGTCCTTCTTCAAGCATCACAACATCGAAGCCTTTTGACGCCAAGGTCATGGCCGTAACCGATCCTCCTGGGCCCGAGCCGATGACAGCTACTTGGCACTGGATGGTCTCAGCCATCTCCTTCCATTCTCCTCGCCGAGGTCCCGGGGCGCGAGTATAGAGCCAGCACGACCAGGCTGGTATAAAACTTGATCAGATCCCGGCTTGTCGCGAATCTCGATCGGCGCCAGTTCTCCACCTGCAAGCATCGCCGATGCGGTGGCCTGTTGTGGAACAGGGAACCTTCGAGTAACAGGCGACTCACGCCGAAGACAGCCGTGGCGAGCAGAATCGGTCGGCTGAGAAAAACCGGCATCTTTCGCAGTTGCTCCACGACGAACTCAGTGACATCGTCGTAGGACGCGTCCGGACCGATTGGATCGGAATGATCATGCATGGAGGCAATGTCACAGCAGAGTGTTGAGATCGTCTTCGACAGGTAGGACATTGCTTCACGGCCGGAAGACGCTGACATCAAAGGTAGCCGCCAGCAACACTATCATCGCCAGCAAGGCCGCTCCATAGGTGGAAGGGGCCCTTACGGTATAGAGGAGCGGATCATCCGTTAGTTCACCTCGCCTGCAGACGATCCAAAGACGGGTGATGTAGTAGAGCAAAATGGGTTGTAACCCCCAAAGTAGGGCCGGCCGCTGGTAGAGCAATTGCACGCTGTCGCTATTGATGTAAAGCGCGAGTACGAGAGACGACAGAAAGCCACTGGATATGCCGGCCACACAGACGGCATCGAGATCCGTTGTTACGTAGCTGCGGCCGGGAACGGCTTCTTGGTTGTCTTGCCGATGCTGAATTAAGTCCGCCGCGCGCTTGCTGAACGCAAGGCTGAGAGACAAAAAGAATGCGAAGGACAATAACCAGAAAGAAAAAGGAACGCCCGTGGCCAGGTGGCCGGCGATGACGCGTAGAGTGTACAGTAAAGCCAACAGCAAAACGTCGATTACAAGGACCCGCTTCAAAAAGAGCGAGTAAAGGGAAGTCAGTAACAGGTAGATGAGTAGCGCAGTCACAAAAGCGCCGGGAAGCAAGCTCGCTACCACCGCGCTTGCCGAGAGAGATGCGGTCGCGAGTAGGATGCCGGAACCAATCAATGTCCGGCCCGCAGCGAAAGGACGCTTCCTCTTGGCAGGGTGTCGACGGTCTTCCTCCAAGTCCAGTAGGTCGTTTAGGATATAAGCCGCGGACGCAGCAAATCCGAACGAAAAAAACGCCAGGGTGGCGTTGCCAGCAACGGCACTATTGAAGATGGTGTGCGACGTAATCGCGGGAACAAAGAGCAAGAGATTTTTTGCCCATTGGTAAAAACGCATTGACAGGAGGATGTCTTGAAAACCGCCGGCAGAGGGGGGGAATACGCGCAGGACATTTGCGACACGGCGAGCGGAACGTTCCACTCGCCTCGAAGTATTCACCAGAATCGCATGCCGGCAGTCCCGCCAGATCGCCAGGTCCGAACTTGAATTGCCGATGTAATCGAAATCCTTTCCACACACATCCACAATAGTCTTGAGCTTCTCACGCCCTTTCAGATTCCGTCGGCCGTCGCTTCCTAGCACGGTATCGAAAAGGCCGAGCGGTTCAGCTACCGTGCATGCTTGTTGATAATCGGATGCCGTGGCGAGAATCAGACGCCGGCCGCGTGCCTTCTCGTCCCTCAGCCATGTTAACAGTTCCTCACGCGGGGGTAAGAGCGAAACGTCAAGCTGAACCTCTTGGAAAATTTTGCGCTTCAGGTACGCCCGCCCCTTCAAGAGCCAAAAAGGCATAAGCAGAACGAGCCAAGGCCTCTGCTTGATGAGACGGAAACCGGACTCCAACAGGAGATCGGTGCGAAGCAACGTTCCATCCAGGTCCACCACCAAAGGGACACTCTCTGCGCCAGAATCGTCGCGTTTGGCTCTATTTTCTACATTGCGATGTTGGCTCATTTGTTCCTAATGTAACTTGGAAGTTGAGAATTCTTAACGGCCGGTTATCGAAGAATTTCTTTGAACTATCTTGCCTGGTAATACTTCTGGGCCTCAGGCAACCACTGCTTGATTTGATTGATTCGAGTCTCGTCACTCGGGTGAGTGGATAGGAACTCTGGGGGCTTTCCACCCTGTTGGACCTTGGACATTCTCTCCCAGAAACCCACCGCAGCCGCGGGATCGTAGCCGGCCTTGGCCATCAGGATAAGACCGATGCGATCGGCTTCAGACTCCTGGGCTCTGCCCCACGGAAGAATGACGCCGACAGATGCGGTAATGCCGTAGAGCTGGGCAACATCCTCGGCGAGTGCGGGGTTTGCTATGCCGACGCCGGCGGCAAGGATCTGTCCGACTACGTCTGCGCCTATGGACTGGCTTACGCGCTCGGCGCCATGGCGCGCGAGTGCGTGCGCAACTTCATGTCCCATAATCACCGCGACGCCGTTGTCGTCTTGAGCGATGGGCATAATACCCTCCCAAAAGGCTACCTTCCCGCCGGGCAAGCAAAAGGCATTTACCTCTTTACCTTGGAGCACCTTAAATTCCCATTGATAATCTGGTCTCGCCGCTGCGGCGGCGATTCGTTGCCCCACACGCTGCAGCTGTGCTTGCCAATCCGCTCGCTTTGAAATTGGCGTCTTCTTGAGGATATCTGCATAGGCTTCAGCCCCGAGCTGTTTTTCTTGGGAGTCGGATATAAGATTGACTTGCGACCGGCCCGTGTATTCTACGGTTTGACAGCCTGTAAGACCTATAAAAAGAGGGAAAAAGCAATAATTCAGCCATCTTATGTTATGCATTTGGTTTCCCGTGGACCCGAATTTGACGTTGGTGTCCTGCCGAATCAAGAGGTTTGCACACAGTATCTAGCGGAGCCCAAAGCTTGTGTCAAATCTGCCGTAATCCTGGTCCCGGTACTAGATGTTGTGTCGATTGCCCCTGATTACGGATCGGAGCCTAGGTAGGAACGGCTGAAAATGTCTCGAAATTTCCATATTTTTTCCTTGACAAGAAAAATTGCTTGTACTAATTTGGCGAAAATTTCTCAATTTTTCTGGGAGGGAGCGATGGAGAAAAACAAATACCTAGCCATCAGCGCGCTTGGGTTTTTCCTGACCGGTTGCGCGGGAATGTCCAAGAATCAAGCTGCACTGGTCGGCGCTGCTGCCTGCGGAGCAGGTGGAGCAGCAGGTGGAGCAATGGCAGCGCACAACGGTATAAATGGTAAGCACAGAAACGAAGCTGCCGGAGCAGGAATCGGTTTGGTGACCGGCGCCTTGCTTTGCGGCGGTCTTGCTTATTTGATTGCACAGGAGCCGAAACCACCTCCACCGCCACCACCACCGCCACCACCTCCGCCACCACCACCTCCGCCACCGCCGCCGCCCAAACCGAAGCCGCCTCCACCTCCGCCACCACCGCCGCCGCCGAAGGTCGAGCGGACGATCATCCTGGATGACGTGTTGTTCGATTTCGACAAGAGCACAATCAAGCCCGAGGCGGCGCAGATACTGGATCGGCTGGTTGCGTTCATGAACGAGAACAAAGATAAGAGGGTTGCGCTATCGGGCCACACGGACAGCATCGGGACCGAGGCCTACAATCTGAAGCTATCGGATCGGCGTTGGATGTCGGTTCGGGATTACGTAGTGAAGAAGGGTGTGGAGAGCGGCCGGGTCTCAGGTCAGGGATTTGGGGAATCCAAACCGATCGCTTCGAACGCGACCGCCGAGGGTCGAGCCAAGAACCGGCGCGTCGAAATAAAGGTAAACTAGACTGAGGCACTGAAAAGCGGAACAGCAATGCGAAAGAGACAAAACGCAGCAACTATTGTCCTAGCGTTCGTGTTGCTGTTCCCTGTAGTATCCTTAGCTCAAACTTTGAGTTTTAAGGAGATTCAGGCGCGCGTATCTGAGTACAAAGTCTGGCTGGATAAGCTCGGTTCCAACGGTTCGCATTACTGGCTTAGACTCGATGGTACCAAGAGACCTCACCGGCTTTACGTGGGAGAAGGATTCATGCAGGCTACCGCCGGTGAGAAAGAGGAATTTATAGAAATCTTCTCCCGCTACCTTGCTGGCCACCCGGAGAAAAACATGCTCATCGATATCTATGACGAATCCACCGGCAAGGCCATTGGTGAATATGGTTTCGGCGGGTTTAGGCTCTACACTGTCACAGTTTCCCCTCGATAGTTTCCTTTCTCGCAGGCAATTACAGTTCTCCGACCAGGAAGTCCCAAAACCGGACTTCCTGGTTTTGTTTTGTGGTTGTCTCGATTCCAATGAGATGACGCTTCGCCAACCGTAGGAGTGAGCATGGTGCGTTCCTTGAAACAGCAGCGGCTTGACGCACGAATCATATTTGAAGCCAGTCTCGCAGCTGCTGATCCGATCCTTCTAGTACGAAGGATTCTACAACTCGACGGAGCAATCCTCCAGGCCGGGAAACGTCTTTACGATCTGGCAAGATACAGCAATCTCTACGTGGTAGGCGCAGGCAAGGCGGCGGCGAAGATGGCTCGCGCAGTCGAAGCACTGTTGGGCGAAAGGATTGCTGGAGGTATCGTAATTGTCAAACATGGACATAGTATTCCATTGAAGAAATTGAAGATCGTCGAAGCCGGCCATCCAATCCCTGATCCGGCAGGCATCAAGGCCACAGAAGCCATCATCCGGTTACTAAGAGGGACTCAAAAAAACGACTTGATTCTTTGTCTCGTTTCGGGAGGGGCTTCTGCGCTACTGTCGTGTCCCGTTGTGGGCCTGAGCTTACAGGATAAGCAACGAACTACTCAGGCGCTTCTGAACTGTGGTGCGAGAATTCAGGAGGTCAACGCCATCCGCAAGCATATTTCCGGGATCAAAGGAGGTCGACTCGCCGAGCTAGCCTATCCTTCGACTGTCCTATCGCTGATTCTATCGGATGTGATCGACGATTCGATGGACAACATTGGTTCGGGACCGACGGCTCCTGATTCGAGCACCTTTGCAGATTGTTTGTCGATTATCGACCGCTACGGTGTTGGACACATGATTCCCCTCGCAGTGACAACCTTTCTGAAAAAGGGAGCAGCAGGCGAAATCGCGGACACTCCCAAGGCAGACAATCCAATTTTTCAGCAAGTCCAAAATCTCCTTATTGGCAACAATCAGTTGGCCGTAGTGGCGGCCAAAGAAAAAGCCCAGGCGTTGGGTTACAACACCCTAATTCTTTCGAGCTCCGTTGAAGGAGAAGCTAGGAGGGTAGCGATTGATCACGTGGTTAGCGCAAGAGATGTCCTATCGAGTTCCAGCCCCGTTTGTCCGCCAGCCTGTATTATTTCCGGCGGAGAGACGACGGTTACTATTCGAGGTGCTGGTTTGGGTGGTCGGAACCAAGAGTTTGCCCTGGCGGCGGCTCTCGAAATCGACGGTCTAAATGGAATTGTGGTCCTCAGTGGAGGCACGGACGGCACCGATGGTCCGACGGATGCGGCGGGTGGAATTGTTGACGGGACAACGGTTCAGCGCGCGAGAGACCAAGGACTGAACGCGCGAAGCTATCTCGAAAGAAACGATTCGTATCCCTTGCTGAAAGCCGTCGGCGATTTGCTAATCACGGGGCCGACACTAACAAATGTCATGGATCTTCGATTGATCCTCTTCGTCTAAGGGCGCCGCCGCACTTGTGGGTGCCCGTGGCCTGTTGCCGTCAGAGTTTTCGTTATCCCGGAATCCGCAGTTGCGATCGACAGAAGCGCGAGGCGCAACCCTTTCGCGGCAAAGACGATAGGGTTTTGCCTCTGAGCAGACATCGATCAGCAAGTGCTTAGAGGGGATGCTAAGCCTCATCGCAACCACGTGCGATGAGCGCAAAATGACTTTGCTACTTCAGAGTTGGACGTCTTCGCTGCTCCAGGATTCCGCCTCGCTCCCGGCATTTTGGGCTTAACTACGGAATCCGGGTTTATCTCACCCATTACACCCGACCTTCGTCTGGGTGGTTGATTTTGTAAACCATCCGTGATTAAAGTTCAGCCTTTCGGACTAAATTTGTCTTGCACAAAACAACCGATGTGTTGGCCCGGCTGGGAGTGAGGAAATGATTGACGTCAGCTTGCGAGGAGTCCGTTGTCGGGCGGCCCAAGAGATTCTCGATCTCGATGGAACCATTGGAGCTGCCACCGAGGGCACAATTGTCTACGAACTAGAAGGAGAAAGGGGACAGTTGCTGCACGTGCAGTGGGATAACGGAACGAGTTCCCTTGTCTCCTCGGAGGAGATTGAGATCACCGACCGCGCCGTGATCTGGCAATAACAGGCCCGCAGGCGTGACATCGCCCACCCAGAGGTTAGCTCAATTTCACCGCAAGCTTTCGGCCTAACGCCTTGAAGGTGCTCGTCCAGGCTTGTGCTGCGAGATCCCCCTGGTCCTTTTTCCGCTGCATGTCTGGATAGATGCTTTCGAGAAGTCGGTAGTAGCTGTTTTGGATTTTCCACAAATCGACGCGAAAAGGAAGGGCACGAATCAAACTTGCCGCGCTGTCCAATTGCTGCAAGGAATCAGTCGTGGGGTCGACGATCAGCCGTTCCGTCAGCCGCTCGAGCTTGTGCCTATACGCAAATTCTAACGTCGCGGTGTCCAGAGGCACGCCTTCCAGTTTGGCGGCTTCCAGGAGCGCGTTGACACGCTCGGCATCGACTTCTTCTTGCTCCAAAGCCTGGCGCAAATGGCCATTGATCACCAGCTCTGCCGCGGCAGAAAAAACCCTGGGCAACGGGATACGCAGGTTGGTAAGGAAGCGCATCATCGGAGCACGGCGCTCATAGATTTGGCGATACAGCGCTTCCGCCTCACCAAGGCTGGCGGTCAAGATTTGCTCGAGAATTTTTCTTTGCTCGTCCCGAAAGAGCGACCAAAGGGAATAATTGGACTCCCCGAAGCGCCGGTCCATCAAACGAATCACTTCAGCGAAGTCAGCCCGGCGAAAAGCCTCGACGGCCTCGCGGGCCAGATTCGGATCAGGTTGGTCGTCGAAAGATTCCTGCACTCCGCAGTTGACGTGGTGATCGCCCATGTGCAGCACGCAGAAGTTGAGCACAACGGATTCCCAGGTGATTTCTGACGTCAGCTTCACTTGCCCCATGGCCAACTTCGCCAAGCCTGCGTCAAAGGTTTGGTAGTCTTGTCGCTCGGTCCGATAGCAGTAGATCTTCGCCCGCTCGGAGTAGCGTTCAAAAAGAGAGCTGACCGCGTAGTGGGCGCCGACCTGCTTCCAATCCACCATGGCCGGCCGCACGAGCTTCTCGTAGACGCGGCGTCCATCTCCGTATTCAGGAAGATTGCTCTGGGCCGAAGCCAGCCGCTCCATGAACTGCGACTCGAGAGAATCACCGAAAAGGTCTTGCGCCAGCTGTACGACGCGCCCGGCAAACAACATCGTCTGCACGGTTTCGATGCCGGAAAGCTCATCGAAGAACCAACCGCAGCTCGCGTACATCAGCATGGCATGGCGCTGAAGCTCGAGCAGTTTCAGTGCGCCGGTCATGTCCGCGGTGCTCAAGGGCCGAAGCGCGTGACGGGCAAAAAAATCTTCAACATTGTTTGCCGAGCGATCGTGAATGATGCTGAGGTAATCGTTGCGCGCCGCCCAGGGATCCTTTAAAAGTTCCCGACCTTGTTTCTCGAAGGGCAAAGCGAGCGAGTCACGTAATCCGTCGAGCGCATCGCGTAACGGGGTGCGCCACTCCTGATTCCAGTCGGGATGGCCAGCCGAGTTACAGCCGCAATTACTCCACCACCGATCGATGCCGTGAAAACAGCTCCAAGAGGTTTTTTCAATAATCTCCACCTGGTGAGTCGGAGGATGTCGTTCGAGATATTCGCCATAGTTGGTAAGCTTTGCCAGTTGATTGGACTCGATGGTGTTCAGGGCATAGGCGAGAGCCATGTCGCCGAAGCGGTGGTGATGGCCGTAACTTTCACCGTCCGTGGCGATATGGACGAGTTGGGGCCGGTTGCGCTCATCGTGGAAAGCCCCGCGGAGCCGATTGGCCAAATGCTCGCCGCTGGAGAGCAGTCCTTCAAAGGCAACAGCGCGAGCGATCGGTCCGTCATAGAAAAACAGAGTGATCTTTCGACCCGAAGGCAACCGCTGTTCGTATGCCTGGGTCGGATCGATGCGCGAGCCGCTGACGTCGTGCCAGCTCCGTTCAGTGATGGGACGGACGCGGCTGGCTTGATGCGGGGCAAGAATGGTGAAACGAATGCCCAGCTCGGAGAGAATTTCCAGGCTCTCAATATCCACAGCCGTTTCTGGTAGCCACATGCCTTCCGGCATCCGATTGAAGCGTCGCTGAAAATCACGGATACCCCATAGCACCTGCGTACGACGATCGCGCGCATTGGCCAGCGGCAGAATCATATGGTTGTAGACCTGGGCTAAAGCCGAGCCATGACCGGAAAAATTTTTCTGACTTTCCCGATCGGCTTCGAGAATTGCGTCATAAACATCCGGGGCTTTCGCTTCAAGCCAGGAGAGCAAGGTCGGACCGAAGTTGAAACTGATCTTAGAATAATTGTTGACGAGCCGGATGATTTGGTTGTCGCCGTCGAGAATCCGCGAGACGGAATTCGGAGCATAGCACTCCGCTGTAACCCGTTCGTTCCAATCATGATAAGGGTATGCCGAATCCTGCAGTTCGACGCTTTCGAGCCAAGGATTCTCGCGAGGGGGCTGGTAGAAATGGCCGTGAATGCAAATATAGCGTTCCATGGGAAGCTGGATCACGGCCTGGCTCTGATGGTAAATTGCTTCAACAGATCTTGTTTGTCGTCTGACGTGCTAGCCGAGTTAGAATCCTTGCGGCCACTACTGACCGGTCATCACCCAACTGGTTCTCCGCTCGCCGCGTCCAATCACCACAATCCCGCTTTCAGAAACGAAGTAGCGCTGGCGGTCTTTTTCGACACTGTAGCCAATTTCGGTGCCCGGGGCGATGACATTCGATTTGTCAATAATCGCTCGGCGAATCCTGCAACCCCGGCCGATTTCCGCCCAGTCCATAATCACCGAACCTTCGATTTGGCTGTAACTATGAATTCTCACATTGCGCCCGACAACGCAGTTCTTGACCACGCTGCCGCTAATAATGGTTCCTTGAGAGACAATCGAGTCCACGGCCATGCCCTTGCGATCGGACCAGTCAAAGACGAACTTGGCCGGTGGATCGCCAAAGTCCGTGGTGCGAAGCGGCCACCCCCGGTTATATAAATTGAACGAAGGATCCACAGAACAGAGATCGATGTTAGCTTCGTAGTAAGCTTCGATGGTTCCGATATCGCGCCAGTAACTAGGCTCCTCGCCTTTCTGTGTAGAGGGAACGCGGTTTTTGCGAAAGTCGTAGGCGTAGACTTTCTTTTCATTAATCACCGAAGGTAGGATATCGCGGCCAAAGTCATGGTTGCTCGATTCTAGCGTTGCGTCTTGCCTCAAAGCGGCGACCACCGTGTCGGTATTAAACAGGTAGTTGCCCATGGAGACCAGCGCCGATTCAGGCTCGCCGGGAATCGATTTGGGTTGGCTTGGTTTCTCCTCGAAGCCGACGATACGCCAATCGGGGTCGACCTCGATTACCCCAAACTGAGTTGCCTCTTCGACTCTTACCGGCAATGCCGCAACGGTCACATCGGCGCGTTTTTTTTGATGCTCGTCAATCATCTGACGGATGTTCATCCGGTAGACATGGTCTGCGCCGAAAACCGCCACAAGCCTGGGTTTGTGTCGCTCGATCAAATACAAGTTCTGGTAGACAGAGTCGGCGGTACCCTGATACCAATCCTTACCCATGCGCATTTGGGCAGGCACCGGCGTGATGAAGTGATCCCCCAAAAAATCAGTGGTTCGCCACCCCTTTTCCAGATGCTCCAGCAAAGATTGTGCTTTAAATTGGGTCAGGACGTAGATCGAAAGGATGCCGGAGTTTACGAAATTGGAAAGAACAAAATCGACAATTCTATAGCGGCCGCCGAAGGGCACAGCAGGTTTCGCCCGGTGTGCAGTCAAGGGATAGAGCCGCTCGCCCCTCCCGCCCGCGAGGACAATTCCCAAGACATACATCATTGCACCTCTTTTGCTACCTCCTCAACGCAAAAGCTGCTCGTACAAGTTGCTGTATGCTTGAGCTGAGCGATCCCAACAGAAGTCCATGCCCATCGCTCGGTGGATCAACACGGTCCATAAGCGGTTGTCGACAAAAACCCGTAATGCTCTTTCGATTGTCTCCCATAACGCGTTGGGTTCGTATCTGTCAAAGACAAATCCGGTCCCTTTATCGGGCTCGGCGTCATAGTCGATCACGGTATCTTTTAGGCCGCCGATCGCCCGGACGACGGGCAGTGTACCATATTTCAGGCTGAACATCTGGTTGAGTCCGCAGGGTTCATAAAGCGACGGCATCAAGAAAATGTCGGCACCCGCTTCGATCTGATGCGCGAGCGCCTCGTCGAAACCCATCCGTACAGCGAATTTTTCGGGAAAACGGGCAGCCGCGGTCACAAAAAAATCCTCATAGCGCAATTCGCCGCTCCCCAAAAGGACCAATTGAAGCTCCTGCTTCATGATCCGATCAAAGATCTGCTGGATGAGGTCGAAACCTTTCTGGGACGTTAAACGAGATACCATGCCGAGTAGCGGCAACTCCGACCTGACGGGTAGACCCAGAGTCCTCTGCAGTTTTTCCTTGCAAATACGCTTCCCGGTAAGATCCTGCTTGCCGTATCGCTTAGCGATAAAGGGATCGGTTTCCGGGTTCCATTCGTTGTAGTCTACGCCGTTGAGAATTCCCGTCACATCTGCCGCTCGGTGACGCAATATCCCTTGCAAGCCGAAGCCCTGTTCCGCGCTCATGATCTCCTGCGCGTAAGTTGGACTGACGGTAGTGATCTTATCGGCAAAGATCAGCCCACCCTTAAGAAAATTGATGTTGCCATAAAACTCCAGGTAGTCCGGGCTAAAATAGCTGCGATCTAGGTTCAGTAAGGGCCAGTTCGACTCACGAAAAATTCCCTGAAAGCCAAGGTTGTGCGCGGTCAAAACGGTTTGGGCCGACGCCAATTCTCGGTAGTGAGAGCTTTGGGCCTTCAAAAAAACGATTCCTAGCGCGGTCTGCCAGTCATGGCAATGAACGATTTCCACGGGATGCCGGCGGATAATGTCTAACGCCGCACGGCAAAAAAAGGTGAACCTTTCCGCGTTATCAGGATAATCGCCATAGGGTGTCCCATAAAGAAAGTCGCGGTCAAAATACCGGTCGGCGCGCACCAGATATACGGAAATTTTTTCCCCCAACCGAGCCTCGAGAACAGTAGACTCTTCCGCTGATATCCCCAGCCGAACAGTCAATTGCATTCCGGTTTCGTCGAGTGCGAAGGGTCCGTTGAGTACACAGCGATAGGCGGGCATGATTAAAGAGATCTCATACCCGCGCTTTTCAAGTGCTACGGAAAGCGTTCCGAGGACATCGGCCAAACCGCCGGTTTTGGCGAAGGGAGCGATCTCGGATGAGAGCATCGCAATTTTCATTGGCAGGTCAACGAAGACCGGCTAGACTTCGATATCCTCCTGTGTTTTTTATCCTTGGTTCTTAAAAAAGGAAACCGACAGCGGCGGCAATGTGACGGTTAGCGAATAGGGGCGACCATGGAGCGGCACGGGAACCGTCTCTACTCCGCCGAGATTCCCCATGTTGCTGCCACCGTATTCACTTGCGTCGCTGTTCAGTATCTCTTGCCAGGAGCCGTTCCGCGGTGACCCGAGGCGGTAACTGTAGCGTGGTACAGGCGTGAAGTTGCAGAGTACCAGGATAATCGTCGAGCTCGATTTTCCTTTGCGGATCAAAGTTACCACGCTGCTATCGGCATCGTCACAGTCGATCCATTCAAAACCCCCCGGGTTGCAATCCATTTCATACAATGCTGGCTCGCTGCGATAGAGGCGATTGAGATCCTGCACCCATCTTTGCAGGCCGCCATGGAACGGATAGCTCAATAGATCCCAGTGCAAGCTGCCGTCATGCGTCCACTCCTGCCATTGGCCGAATTCGCCGCCCATGAACAGCAGCTTCTTTCCTGGTTGCGCATACATATAGCCGAATAGCGCCCGGAGATTGGCAAACTTCTGCCAGTCGTCACCAGGCATCTTTCCTATCAATGAACGTTTGCCGTAGACTACCTCGTCGTGAGACAGCGGCAAAACGAAATTCTCGTGAAACGCATAAATCATCCGAAACGTCAGCCGATTGTGGTGATAACGGCGGTAAATAGGATCTTGGCTCATGTATTCCAGCGTGTCGTGCATCCAACCCATGTCCCATTTGAGACCGAATCCCAAACCACCAACATAGTTGGGCCGTGACACCATCGGCCAGGAGGTCGATTCCTCAGCGATAGTTTGAACGTCAGGATAGCTTTTATACACCTCTTCGTTCAGTCGCCGGAGAAATCCAATGGCCTCGATGTTTTCCCGCCCGCCATACTGGTTTGGAATCCACTCGCCTTGTTTGCGGGCGTAGTCCAGATAAAGCATTGAGGCAACCGCATCGACGCGCAGTCCATCCACATGGTAGCAGCGGAGCCAGAAAAGGGCATTGCTAATGAGAAAGCTTTGGACCTCTTTACGACCGTAGTTGAAGATGTAGCTGTTCCACTCGGGATGATAGCCCTGGCGCGGGTCGGCGTGCTCGTACAGGTGTGTTCCGTCGAAGAAAGCCAAGCCATGCTCATCGGTTGGGAAGTGCGACGGCACCCAGTCGAGAATCACGCCGATGCCGCGTTGGTGCAGAGTATCGACGAGGTACATCAAATCCTGAGGCGTACCGTAGTTGCCGGAAGGAGCGAAGTAGCCGGTGGTCTGATAGCCCCAGGAGCCGAAGAACGGGTGATCCATGACCGGCAGAAACTCCACATGCGTGTATCCCAACTGTTCAAGGTAGTCCGCCAATTGCGGCGCCAGCTCGCGATAGGAAAGCGAGCGATTACTCTGTTCGGCCACCCGCCGCCAGGAACCCACGTGCATTTCGTAAATCGCTATGGGCTTATCGAGAACGTTGCGCTGACGACGCGACGTCATCCATTCTCGGTCGCCCCACTGGTAATCGAGATTCCACACGATGGACGCTGTCTTTGGCGGTATCTCATTGAAAATTGAAAACGGATCCGTTTTGTCTACTCGATAGTCGCTAAAGCGAGAAACAATGTGATACTTGTAGAGTGTCCCGTTACCGATGCTGGGGAAAAACCCTTCCCAGATGCCCGACTGGTCTTTGGGGTGAAGCGGGTCGCTGTTTTTATTCCAGCCGTTGAAATCACCCATAACGAAAACTTGCACGGCATTCGGTGCCCAAACAGCGAATTGAGTGCCGCTCATACCTTCGTGGTTCACGACATGAGCGCCCAGTTTGTTGTAGAGTTGAAAGTGGCTGCCCTCGTTAAAAAGGTAGAGATCATTATCGGTCAAGAGACTTGCAGTTTCACGGCTCTCCATTGATCTAAATACCCTCTTTCTCTCGTTTTTTCGGATGGGCGGAGCGGGTTCAGAAAGATCCGCCAGAAACGCTCTTCGATGATTTTGTGGAGCGCAAATCTCGCGATTGCTTTAAATCGCAGCTTCTACAAAAAATTCTGACAGATGAATACGGTTTTGTCCATCGGGAAACCGTGAATCGGGAGACAAAACTTTTCGATGGAAAGGAATCCGATTTTTTAGGATGTTCTCGTGGTGGAAGCTTGTGACGACATTTCAGGAAGGCTGACCGGCGAACCCGTGGGAATCTTCGGTTCAGAAGGGAAATAAATTTTGAAAATCGTTCCTCTACCGGACTCACTATTGACTTCGATCCGCCCGCCGCGATGATTGACAATCCGTTGACAGATGGGGAGACCTAAGCCCATTCCTCTTTGTTTCTTCGCAGTAAAAAACGGTTGGAAGATCTTTGGCAAATCCGTTTCGGCGATGCCAAAGCCTGTATCCTCCACCGTTATCACGGTCACCGGAGCCATGCCATCGGATTGCGCTATTTTTGCTTCCACGGTTAGTTTACCGCCTTCCGGCATAACGTCAATTGCGTTTAAGTAAAGATTCACCAGCACCTGCTCCAGCTGCTGTGAATCGCCTGAATTTTCACGGCTACCGCCACAGGTCCCTGGCTGTGAGGAATCTCTGAACCGTCCGACCGAAACGCGCGAAGCGATCCACAGTATCTTTCTTCATCATCGTTCAGTTTGGGGTCGCGCCTCCAAAGCTCTGCCGCTCGCCGGTTGAAGAATGTGTTCGCCCTGCTTCGTCACAACTGTAGACGGCCACCGGCATGAGCGAGGTAAGCTGGCGTAAGCGCTTCTCGCTTTCTTGCAGAACAGCGGCGGCTTCGCCACGGGCCCTAGTTAGAGCCAGAGCTCCGCCGATCCGTGCCAGCATTTCACGAGTAGTAAACGGCTTAATCAGGTAGTCATCAGCACCGGCTTTCAAGCCCTCGACGCGGGATTCCTCGCCGGCGCGAGCCGAAAGCATAATGACCGGGATAGAAGCTGTTTGTGGATTCTCCCGCAGAGCCTTCAACAAACCGAAACCGTCCAGATTCGGCATCATCACATCCGTAAGCACCCAGTCCGGCTTGTCTTGGATAATGGCTTCGAGTACCTGCTTTCCATCAGCGACGGCAATGACTTGATAGCTCGCGCTAAGCAGTCGCCGCAGATAATCGCTCATGTCGGCGTTGTCATCGGCCAAAACAATCTTAGTCATTTTTTCCGTCGCCAGTTGGCGAATACCGCAAAGCATGCGAGCCTTCATCGGACACAAGAAATTCTTCGCCTTCCTTTGGCGCCGCATCCGGCAGCCATCGAAGCGCCTCCTCCAGGAATGGGCTGGCTCCAAAAGCTGTAGATGCTATTGTTCGCGGCGCGTCGATGCGTTTGGGTGGTAGGTGTCCCTTGCCCCGCGGGATGGTCACCCTAAAAATGCTGCCCTTGCCGTAAATGCTTTCAACCGCGACGGTTCACGGGTGCACCAGTCGCAAGGAGTCGTCGCCGGCCAAAACTCGTTTTCCGAGGCGAGATCGATGACTATAGGCGCAATGGGATCGCCGGGAGCTGCGCCATGAGCGCACGTTAGCCGCGCTCGTTTGCCATCTGGATCCCAAGATAAACTAACGCAAACGCGAGATCTCGAGCGTGAGTTTCCAGACGACACCGGATCGCGGAGACAGCTCATCTTTGGTAGTGATCGCCGCGAGATCGGTCCCAAGCTCGCGCAGCATTTTCAGTCGGCGCTCCCCGATAACCCGCTCGGTCGTCTCGACGCAGGTTACCAACACCCCCCAATGGCACCGCTTTCATCGTGAATCGCGCTATATGAGAACGTGAAATAAGTCTCCTCTCGATAGCCGTGGCGCTCCATAAAAAGCGGTAAGTCCTCGGACCACGTGGGTTCGCCGGTCGACCATACGTGATCGTATAACGGACCAACGACATGCCAAATCTCCCGCCAGCAATCGAAGCAGGACTGAGCTAGCGAACCCGGGTGTTTGCCACCGATGACACGCCGGTAGCCGTCGTTATAGAGCTGGACGCCGGAGGCCCCCCACGAAATGGCCATCGGAAATTGGGACGCTAAGCAGATACTAAGCGCAGTGCGTAGACTCTGAGGCCAAGAATCGATCCGTCCAAGCGCCGTCTTGGACCAATCCATGGAACGAATCAGCTGGCCCATCTCGCCGCCGCCAACCAAACCACCCTTGGGTTGGCACAAAGTTGCCTTTGTTCCCCAGGTTTTCAGCGATTTGGTGTGTCACCGGGGATTTGTCAGAGAGCTTGACGGCGGAAAAGGACGGATTTTTTAACTCCTCGGTTTCAATGGCACAGTAGGCCATTGACCGTGGTCTTCAGTTCTTGAATATCCACGGGCTTGGTAAGATAGGTGGAAGCCCCTTTTTTCATGCACTCGTTACGAGTATCCACAGTTGGATAGGCTGTAATCATGATTACTTCTGTGGAAGGGGAGCGGCGCTTAATTTCACCCAAGAGAAAAACTCCATCTAGCGGAAACATTTTGATGTCGAGAATAGCGAGCTGAAACATCCGCGAATCCAGCAGGGTGCGTGCGTCGTGGCTGTTCTTTGCGGTCGCAACCTCGTATCCTTGTCGGGTAAGAATCCTTTCGAGGAGCAATAAAAGATTCTCTTCATCGTCAACGATCAATATGCTTTTGGGCGAGACAGCCGGCTCTTTTGCTGTTGATTCCATGATTCAAATGTTCTTCATAAGTGCGACAGGGCCTCTAAGTCCCGTTGCGCCTGTGGTAATTTCATAAGAACAGCAATCTAAATGCCAGGTAAGAAAGGTGACTCGAGTAGGATTACCGTGCTCGGTAACTCGCTATTTCGATAGGTAACCGGCAGAAGTGATGTGATTTTGGCGGTCAACTCAAAAGGTTGATTGTTGGACACAATCACGCCGCCTGTCTGTAAAATGGACACTACCTTAAGCCAAAAACTTACAACCCTCGCTCAAAAACACTATCCGTGACATCATTTTGGTTGGCGCAAGGCCGCGATTCTATCTTGGGTTGAAGGATGAGTTGATAAGAATCCGCCACCGCCTGCGGCAGAGGACCGGGCAACCCAGGAAAGTGAGTCGATCATCACGTCCTTGGAGTAGCCGGCCCCTTGCAAGATCTCCACGGCGCGCTGATCCGCCTCCAACTCTTCTGATCGGCTGTAAGCCCGTGCGACGAGCGTGCCCGCCATAGGAGTGATGACGCTGCTGCCGGGAATGATTTGCTCGAGCAAAATAACACCTAGATTCAAGCCAGTTCCTAATACTTGGGCTTTGGCAACGTGACCAAGATCGTCGTGGGCTATTTCGTGAGCCAGTATTCCTCGCAGTTGGTCGTCGTTTGCCTTCTGAAGCAATCCCGTCGTAACGTAAAACTCGCCGCCGCCCGCATTAGCGGCGTTTATATTCGGGTCTTCAATTACACCAACGCGAATTTCCTTGAGTGACCGAGTTTTATCGCCGGCGCGCAACAACGGGATCATGATCCGCTGAAGCCTTGCCGTTTGACTGGGGTCGAGCGGCTTAATGTTCGGCGTGCGTGCCGCGTCCCGTGATGAATGCGGCGGCGCGGATGTGGTCTCCACCGCGCACCCCAGCGCAAACACAAGAGGCAAGACTAACAGCGACGTGGCAGATAGAATGCTCTTGTTGCGTGTCATTTTTGGTTAAACTGCCTGGGCACGTTGAGACTTTTGAGCTGATGGTGTTTGCGTTCGATGTTCAACAGCATTCCAATCGATATTGGAAAAGAACGCTTCAATGTATTTTGGCCGCTCGGCTGGTTTATAGTCTAAGATAAATGCGTGCTCCCAGACGTCCATGACTAAAACTGGCGTATACCCGGCGACATTGCCGATCTCGTGTAGACTGATCCAATGATTGGACAAATGGCCAGTACTGGGATCCTGGTAGCAGATCGCCCAACCGACGCCGCGCATCTTACCGATGCCAGTAAAATCGGTCTTCCAAATGTCATAACTACCAAAGCTCTCCTCTGTCGCTTTCACGAAGGCCGAGCTTCGCTTAGGGTCGCCGCCGCCATCCTTCTTGAGGTTGCCAAAATAGTATTCATGCAGCACCATGCCGTTGTATTCGAAACCGAGGCGACGCTTTAGTTCGGAATAGGCTGGCATCTCCTCTTGATCAACTTTGCCGTCCTTTAAGATGGCCGAAATCTTTTCTTGAAGATTGTTGGTCTCTTTGACATAGCCTTCATAGAGCTTGAAATGCATCTCCAAGGTTTGATCCGAAATGCCGCTTAGCCCGCTCAACTTGAACTTCTTGGCTTGATAGGAATTCATGCTTCAAATCCTTTCTTTAGTGCTTCGTCGTTAAGATCGTTCCTCTACATAATTGTCCAAACGAAAGGTTATACCTGTGTCGTTTGGGCCGTAGCTTCCGATGTATAGACTACGAATGGGTTACGATTGTTTTTGCACTTGCAGATTATTCTTGACACTTTTGACTCCACCGACCTGGCGAGCAAGTTGTTCCGCCTTGGCTTTTTGATCGGCTGATTCGACGATGCCGTTGAGCGTAACCACTTGATTGGTGGTATCGACCACAATACGTGTGAGGTTCGCCGTCTTATCTCCGACCAGTTTGGCTTTTACTGATGCGGTGATAGTCGTATCATCGACGTACTGGCCTGCTGTCTGGCCGGTCATGGACGTGCAGCCACCCATTGCGAGCAGGGCTGCCAGTACGACCGATGATAGTGTTAGTCCTCTGTTCATTTTTTTATTCTTCCTTTTTATTTTACTGCCTTAGTTTATGCACTCGCACTCACTATTCCGACGCGTGGGAAAATGTCGCGTCTTGGAGTATCAATCGATGCTCATATCCGGCCCATAACCAGCAATATGACTAAAATGAGTAAAATCAACCCTAGACCACCGCTCGGATAGTAACCCCAGCCGGAGCTATAGGGCCACGTCGGCAATGCTCCGATAAGTAACAAAATGAGGATGATTAGTAGAATTGTTCCCATAAGGTCTCCTTTCTTACGTCTCGTGTATAACCAACTGTTTGTCCTTGAAAGTTTGGTCGGAGCGAAATTTTCACTTGTGCACCGCAACCTGACGACCCTGGAAATTTCCATCAAACGGCGGTAGTTCTCGAACAAACGAATTTCCGCTCGCGATCTTCTTAGTCCTTCGAGAGTCAGCCAGGCGCGGTACTTTACCGATTCTTGCGAGGACATCTATGATGCGGCTTGTTGTGCCCCAATCGCTCCACAAAAGATCTGGGACGGGTAGGGCAACCAAAGTCGAAGGATAGTGTTTTACCATTGGCTCGAGAAATTCTGTCGAAAAATTGATTGGTTTCAATCGCTGGTAGATGTTTCGAACCACGTCGGTTTCTTCGGGAGTTCCGATCGCGGCATAGACTCGCTGAAACTCCTGGTAAAGCCTGGGCGCCAGTCTGCTCACCCAGTGAAGCATCGTTTTGGTCTTAAATACCATGATCATTGTATTCCACAGTCCACCGGCCTGAATGACACGACGGGCAGTCTTTTGATCCGGCTTTTCTATGAACCAGGAAATTTCGAACATGCCGGGTCCAACACCCACCCGATTTTTATTTGGCAGAAGGTAGCCACTCAGGCTCTTCTCTATCCGGTTTCACGCCTAATAGAATCAACTTGGAAGGATCACGCTTCACGGCCAAACAAGCCCGACGCACATGATCCATCAATTGCACTTCCTCCCCGATAAAATGATCAGAGGGTAGAACCACGACCAAAGAGTTCGGATACCGCTTATACAAATGCAGCAAGGGAAAGATTAGTCCGGGGCCGGTATCCTTGTTTTCCGGTTGAACTAACACGGTGTCTTTAGGTCTGGTGGCAAATTGTTCTCTCACTTCGGGATATCTCAGATGGGATTCAGCGATGACTGTTAGCAAGCGCGCCGATGGGATTAGTTTTTCGGCGCGCTGCAAGGTCTGCTCAAGCATCGAACGATCGCCGATAAAGTTGACGTACTGCTTCGGCAACGTGCCTCTACCCAATGATCTGACGAATGGCCGGAGGCGCTTTCCCTCGCCTCCAGCCAAAACAATTCCGCACAACAATTCCCCGTCGTTGCTGTAACTAGCGCCGTTTTGGGCGGTGGGCGCTATTGGAAAATTAAAATTACTTCTCTTCGCCACGAAATTCGTCTCCCTCCGCCAAAGGCGGGCGAAGTCAATTAGACGGCTCTTTGTTTCCGAGTGGCCTCTGCTTCGGCTTCGTGCCGTTTGAACCAATCGTCGGCCCAGCGACTTACTTCTTCCTTCCGATCACCATATCTGGCTTGCAAAGTTCCCTGGAACTTTTGATAGTCGCCTTCGATTTGTAGCAAATCATCGTCCGTAAATTTGCCCCATTGCTTCTTTAGCTCGCCTTTAAATTGAGTCCACCTACCTTTGAATTGATCTTTGTTCATGACCTGCTCCTTTCAAGTTTTTGGTTCGTTTATCTTTTTTATGCTGCCGGTTTAACATCAATCTTGTCGTTGACCGTAAGTCCCGATTGCACTCCTTTGGCGAGCTCAACTGCCTTGGACCGCGCTTCCTGAGAGCGCACGGTGCCGGATATTGTTACTTCGTTCTTGTCCACGTCCGCATCCACGTCCAATTTAGCTTCCTTCAGTTGGGCATCGCTATCGAACTTTGCCCGAATCGCTTGTTCCAAATCAGAGTCGCTCATCTTTGATGCGCTGGGAGTGGATGATGTTTGGTTGGTCGGTCGGTTCGATTTATCGCATCCGACTAAAACCATATTGAGACCGAACAATAGTGGCACTAACAGAAAAAATTTTTTCATTGTGTTCTCCTTTTGCAAACCGCTCATCTGTTGGTTACACAAAGCATGTGCCAACTCGCTCAATCGCGTTATAATTGTTGTTTTTTCAAAGATTTATTTCGTATCTGGTTTGTGATGCGGAATCGTTGTCAGAGCTTCGCGTACAAAGTGAAAGAAAAAAACTGACGGAGACTGGTGCTTAATCGAAGATTCCACAGTTGAAGGCGAAGCACAGGACAAGACGCAAGCCTTCCGTAGCGAACGAAACGGAACCAGTGCCCCTGAGCGCAGTTGCGGGCATCGGTGCGATGAGCGTCCTCAACCGTTGCGAACAAATTGCCAAGAAACATTATGGGTCTATGCGTTCGCTGCTCCAGGCTCACGCGTCACCAGCACAAGTCATACAATTGACCTGCGGAATCCGGGTTCATGCAGGAACAAAAAGGATTGCGACGCGATGGAGTGACCTATTGTTGGATTGTCAGAAACCAGACCGAAGTGTTCAATTCATTCTAATGAATTTCGCAGCGCGATGAACAAACAAAAATCCGGCGCCCCATTTTTGAGCGCTGTCCGCAACCGTCATATAATGAAGGAGCTGATTAAGCGGGCTCGCAGGAAAAAAGTTGATCAAGATTTCCCCGGTGGTGAGTTCCGAAAAATACGGCACCTGAGTCTCAGAAACGAGATTCTATTGTGGGTAATTTGAAGAATCTGCCATAGCGACCTTGCTTTCCATCTTTTGCATGATTTTTGCTCGAAAGTGAGTAAGTCTCCGAAGAGCGTAGTTTATGCGGCGTTTGACAATCTATTTCTCTACCTCATGGGTTTTTTGTACGTATTTTGCTACAAAATAGTACGTTATCTCCGACAATGGGGCTTTTTTTGCCGGAAGCATGAATGCTCAGGGTAGAAATCGCCAATATTGAAAGCCGAGGGAGATTTGGCTAGATCTTATTAAGTGGCAATCGGGTCAAATGGATTGATCCTGGTCTACTGACTGCCGGCTTATCTCTGCGCGGCCGGCGAGAAAGAAAACAATGAGTAAAGAGAACGGACAGAACTCGTCAGCGGGGAAGCTGTTAGTCGTCGATGACGACAGCAATCTCATAGAACTCGTCTCCATGAAATTGAAGGGGGCGAATTATGAAGTCGCGACAGCGCTCAAGGAGGAAGACGCTCTGAAAGCGGCTACCGATAGCGTCTTCGATCTTTGTATCGTCGACCTTAAACTCGCCGGCCGAAACGGCATTTCTCTGATGACCGAGCTGCATTCGCTCAATCCCGAGATGCCGGTGATCATACTGACCGGACATGCAAGCGTGGAAAGCGCCGTGGAGGCCATGAAGAAAGGCGCTTACAGCTACCTGACCAAACCATTTAATACACCGGAGCTATTGTTACAGATCGAAAGAGCCTTGGAAAACCGCAGACTGAACACCGAGATCCAGAGGCTCAAAGAGCTGCTGCAGGAAAGATACGACTTCACGAATATCATCGCGAAAAGCGAAGGAATGCGAAGGGTTTTGGATGTGGTCTCTCGCATCGCCTGCACCGAATCGACTGTATTTTTGCAGGGTGAGAGCGGTACAGGCAAGGAAATAGTCGCCAAAGCAATCCATCTCGCGAGCAGTAGACGAAACAAACCCTTTGTGGCCATCAACTGTGCGGCCCTGCCGGCAACCTTGCTCGAAAGCGAGCTCTTCGGCCATGAAAAGGGTTCATTCACGGGGGCAAACCGAAGCACGAAAGGATTGCTCAGCCAGGCTCATGAAGGAACGATTTTCTTGGATGAAATCGGGGATATGCCGGCTTCGCTTCAGGCTAAACTTTTGCGCGTGTTGCAGGAGCGTGAATTTTATCCCGTGGGAAGCGAGAAACCGGTTCAGGTCGATGTCCGAATAATCACCGCAACTAACAAGGATCTGCAGGCAGAGGTAAAAGAAGGCAATTTCCGAGAAGATCTATATTACCGGCTTCATGTCATTCCGATTCATTTGCCGCCTCTACGCGAGCGCAAAGAAGATATCCCGCATTTGGCCAATCATTTTCTAAGAATAGTCTCGCAGCAGATGAAAAAAGAAGTCAAAGGTATTACACCCCAAGCCATGCAGAAACTCATGCTTCACGATTGGCCGGGGAATGTACGGGAACTGGAAAACACCTTGGAGTATGCTGTGGCGATGACGCCGCTGGACATGATTACGGAGGAATTTGTCTTTCAGACCAAAGTTGCTGCGCCCCAGGCAGCGGCGCAACCCGAAACCGGTCCCCAAATGAACATTGCGCTCCACGGTCCGGTCAAATCTTACAAGGATGCCCGGTACCAATTTGAGAAGGATTATCTGGTAAGGCTGCTGGAGCTTTGCGGCGGAAAAGCCAGCGAAGCGGCAAAGCTTGCGGGAAAATGCCGGACAGATTTCTACGAGCTACTGAGAAAACACGAGATCAAGATTGAGAATTTCAAAGCATCAAACAACGTAGCGCACCCGCCGCAACCGACCTCATAGAGCATCGTTGAGGCTTTAGTCTGCGGAGACCTCTCGATGCTGTTGGATGGAATTCATCTCTAGGTCCTTTGATTCGCCGGTCTCATGATGAGGGAGCCGCAGCACCGTCATGGAGCGGGCTTCCAGCGGATATTCAGTCCCGCCGCGTATCAGTCGCTGCCGATGCTTGATTTTTTCCTCCCTAGTGTCGAAGACGACTTGCCAGCGCACCTTGCGACGATGCGCCGGCAGAACGAAATTGACCGGCTCGTGGTGCGCGTTCAGTAGGATCAGCAGGGTGTCATCCAAAATCCGGTTGCCACGGGCGTCGACTTCTTCGATGGCGTCGCCGGCGAGCCGCAATCCGAGGCAGCGGGCGAAACCATTGTTCCAATCATCGTCCGTCATTTCTTTCCCGTCCGGCTTGAACCAAGCCAGGTCTTTAACTTCCGAGCCGCGGATCCTTCGCCCTTGAAAAAATACCCGGCGTCGCAGAACCGAATGTTGATGAAAAAGTCGAATCAACAACTGAGTAAATTCCAGTAGTTCCCGTTTTCGGTGATCGAGCTTCCAATCCATCCAGGAGATTGCGTTGTCCTGACAGTAAGCGTTGTTGTTGCCGCGTTGCGTGCGACCAATTTCGTCGCCTGCCAGTAGCATTGGAACCCCTTGAGAGAGAATCAAGGTCGCCAAGAAATTGCGCTGCTGGCGGGCCCGGAGAGCGTTTATTTCTTTGTCGTCCGTCGGTCCTTCCGCACCGCAATTCCAGCTTAAATTTTCATTGTGACCGTCACGGTTTTCTTCACCGTTGGCTTCGTTATGTTTTTCGTTATAGCTGACGACATCGGTTAACGTGAATCCGTCGTGGGCGGTCACGAAGTTTATGCTCGCGTACGGACGACGGCCGCCTCTGCCATAGAGATCGCTGCTGCCGGTCAGGCGCATGGCCAGGCCTCCGACCAAGCCGCCGTCTCCTTTCCAGAAACGGCGCACAGTGTCGCGATATTCGGCGTTCCATTCGGCCCACAAAACGGGAAAGTTCCCAACTTGATAGCCGCCTTCGCCCAGGTCCCAGGGTTCCGCGATGAGCTTCATCTGCGACAACACCGGATCCTGATGTATAATGTCAAAGAACGCCCCCAACCGATCCACCGAATGGAGCTCCCGCGCCAATGTGGATGCCAAATCGAAGCGAAATCCATCCACATGCATGTCCAGCGCCCAGTAACGCAAGCTGTCCATAATCAGCTGCAGTGTATGTGGGTGAGTCATGTTCAACGTATTGCCACAGCCGGTGTAATCCATGTAGTAGCGGCGGTCGTCCGCCAAACGATAGTAAGAGGCATTATCGATTCCGCGAAAGCAGAGGGTGGGTCCGAGTTGGTTTCCTTCGCCGGTGTGGTTGTAAACAACATCGATGATGACTTCGATCCCCTCACGATGAAAGGTCCTCACCATCGTTTTGAACTCTGTCACTTGTTCGCCAAGCACGCCCGTCGACGCATAGCGGGACTCCGGCGCAAAAAACCCGATTGAATTATACCCCCAGTAATTCGTCAGCCCGCGGTCCAAGAGTGTCTTGTCGGCGACAAACTGATGAACCGGCATCAGTTCGACAGCCGTAATCCCTAACGATTTGAGATAGTCGACGACGGCCGGATGGGTTAGACCGGCATAGGTGCCTCGAAGTTCTTCCGGTACTTTAGGGTGGCGCGCCGTGAATCCCTTCACATGCATTTCGTAGATCAGCGTTTTGTGCCAGGGAATCCGGAGCGGAGCATCGTGTCCCCAACTGAAGGCTGGATCGACGACCACGCACTTCGGAAGTCCCTCGGCACTATCGCGCTCATCCAGAGATAAGTCAGCATCCGGGTGTCCGATTGTATAGCCAAAGAGTGCATCGCTCCATCGTATGGGTCCGGCAATGGACTTGGCGTAGGGGTCCAGAAGGAGTTTAGATGGGTTGAACCGGTGCCCTTCGGCGGGGTTGTAAGGCCCGTGCACACGATAGCCGTACAGCTGTCCCGGTCGAACTTCCGGCAGATACACATGCCACACCTGGTCGGTCTGTTCAGTCATCCGGATTCGTTTGATCTCTTGGTTTCGGTTTTCGCCGTCGAACAAACAAAGCTCTACGCCTGTCGCGTTTTCAGAAAACAGCGTAAAGTTTACACCGGATCCGTCCCAAGTAGCTCCCAGTGGATAGGGATTGCCAGGCCATACTTTCATCCAGAACCTCGCCTATCAGCGCACTCTATTCTTCATGCTTCAGCGCTCTGCCGAGCGTTGTCCTAATGGACAGCCGCAGGAATCGTGCGTAGGTAGCGCAAATCAAGGATCATAGTGAACGAAACGGTGGAGCTATGAAAAGAAATTTGACAGTGCATCGAATCGAGTTGCTACCTCTCGCGTCTGCGGATTTCGTCGATGACTTTGAGAGTCTCCGCAACGGAATTCATTTTGCAAATCTCATCTAATGAAAAGCGCGCTTTCCGCCTCCAATTGGGCCGTTCCTCCCAGGTCCCGGGAACATTTTGTGGAAGCGGCTCAAGCCAGAGATCTTCCAGATTCAACAGTACCAGATAGGCATTTCCGCTGGCCAACTGAGAGAGCCAAGCACGCAGAATTGCCAGAGGTTCAGGTGATTCTCCCTCTAACCAAGCGCGAGATTTTAGGTAGGTGGTGAGCGCTTCGCGGATCGATGTCCGGTCCCGCCGCAAATTTTGCGCCTCCGGTGGGGATAGCAGTCCGAGCGCAAGCCGATCCTCAACGTCTTTTCCCTGCCAAAAGCCAGCGAAAGTCGGTGTATCATGGGTGTTTAGACTCGCCACGTCGTCGTGAGTGGCCTCTTGAAGCGCGCTCTGCGGATCCGCGGTAACGCAGAATTGGCTCACGTACATGCCGTGGATTCGATGTTTCGCCAGCGCTTTGTTTACATAGGGTGGCACGGTGCCGAGGTTCTCACCGACTATTTGGACCTGATGCCGGTGGGATTCCAAACTCAAGATCGCATAGAACTCATCAAGCGGATAGTGAACATAAACGGCTTCGCTGGCTGCAAAGCCGCGAGGGATCCAAAATAGACGGTGGAGTCCCATGACATGATCGATGCGCAGCATGCCCGCATACTGAAGATGATGGCGCAGACAATCGATATAGTAACGATAGCCTTGTTGTCGAAGCCCATCGGGGTGCAGCGGCGGGAAGCCCCAGTCCTGACCCTTGGTGAAAAAGCTGTCCGGGGGCGCACCGCCGCTGACGCCCAAAGCAAACACTTGGCGCTCCCGCCAGACATCGTAGCCGTCGCGGTTTACGCCCAGTGGAAAATCGAGGTAAAGTGCCGGGCCGCCAGTTCTAGTCTTTTCTGCCAGCGCGTGTATCTGTTCTTCGGCCTGCCATTGAACATATAGATGATACTGCTTGACCTTTTCGTCGTAGTCACCGACTCCTAACTCGCCATCGCGTTGGGCCGCCGGCCAAAACTCCCATGGCGTAGCTTCGCGCTCGACTTTGGCGCGAAATGCAGCGTAATCCTGCGCTTGCGGATGAGTCTCAATGAAGCGTTCGAAAGCCGCTCTCCGCTTAGTAGACCGCTTTGTAAGCGTATGAACCAGTTCCTCGAGGATCCTGCGCTTAAGCGCCATTAGCGGCCGGTATTCAATCAAAGGCGCGGCGCGTAAACTCTCGAGCTCCCCCTGGAAGCCGGAGGAATGGATCATGGAGCGAGCAACCGGACTGCGGCGGAGCTCCGGTATCCGGGTGACATCGAGATAGAATTCATTCCAAAAAAGGCGGCTTACGGGCGCGTAGGGACTCGGATTAAATGGCTCATCAAGAAAGGTCGAAAGCAAAGGCAACGTACCCACAAAATCTCCGCCTATTTGGCCGGTGAAATCGATCAAGGTCTCTAGGTCGGAAAAATTGCCGGCGCCCCAGCTTTTCCCGGAGGCGAGCGCGTAGAGAGGGCAGAAGAGACCCCAGAGTCGCGGATTGGCAGTTGCTGCTCCGTAGCTTTGCAGTGGCGATGATAAAACATAAGAGTCGAACGTAAGCGCGCCAACCTGTAAATGCAGGCGATGGTAACCAAGGGGTAATTTTTCAGGAAAGACAATCCATTGCGCCACATACCGGACACTTTCGACGCAACGTTCCAGCGGCTTTGTCCTAAAGTCGAGCTGGCATTTACCTTCAAGAGACTCGCCAGTTTCCAGGTCAATGCGATACCGAGGTTCCGCGCCTGAAAGCCAGCTCGGAAGCCGAAGTTTGACCCGTAACGGACCGCCGTCCCAGGCGACGAGCACTGGCTCAATGGCGCGCTGCATCAGGAACTGCCGGCGCTGGCGCAGTGCGCCGGCGAGATCATCCATGCGTTCCACCGGCGCGCCCAAAATCTTGAGGACGCGAAGAATGGCTTCGGGAGCCGGCTGCAGCAAACGTCCGAAGACGTCGTAAATATTGGTTTGAATGTTGAAGAGACGAGCGACGTTATGCAGCAGGTTGCTTTCAGTCATTTGGCTCGGTTGGCGTCTTCGGGCTTGACAATTTGCAAAATTCCCGCGATAGGCACGTCAACCCAGTTGGGACGGTTGTTCAGCTCGTAGCCTAGTTCGTAAATGGCTTTCTCGAGCATATGAACGCTCAGCATGAGATTGAACTCGTCGGCGGATTTGGGCGTGAAGGAGGCGTTGGTAGTCGCTTCCCGGTAACCCTTCAAGAAGGTCACCGATACCCAAAAGTCCCAAAATCGCGCCCAGGGTTTTAACTGCACGGCATCCTCCGGCCGCACGCTACTGTTTCGTAGCTTTGAAAGCCCTGCGTAGTTAAAGGAGCGGAGCATGCCGGCGACGTCTCGCAGGGACGACCGCTTCAATCTTCGCTCAGTGATCGGTCTCGCGGGTTCCCCTTCGAAATCGATAATGACAAAGTCCTTGCCGGTGAAAAGCACCTGGCCAAGGTGAAAGTCGCCATGGCAACGGATCCGCATACCGGTCAATTTCTTATCCACGATCTGCCTAAGACGATCGAAAATTGTACCTTCAAGCTGGAGAATTTTTGTAGCATCCGGCCGAATATCTTCCGCCAATCCTGGCAACCGTTTCTCCAGCAGGGAGAGCGACTGGTCGGCGATGGTGCGGAAGCTTTGATAAAGCGAGCGCCGATACAACGCCGTGAACGGCTCCGGAGCAAATGCGGGATCCTTCCCATCAGAGGCAAGGGCCTTGTGGAGTTCGCCGGTGCGTTGACCGAGCAGACGGGCGGACGACAAATAGGAACCCATTAGCTCTTGCACCAAAGGGGGAATCTCTTGTGTTGCAAGCTCCGCCAACGGTTGCTCGGGGATCACGCTCGCCTCGGGCGAGGGGTGGCGGCTCAAGACTTCTTCGAAATAACGTCCGAGACTGTCCAGAGTATAGCGCCAGGCGTCTCCCTGGTTGACGACCAGCCCCGAGAGAATTCCGAGTGTGCCGGGCTCAAACTGCTCCTTGCGGATTTCGATAAAACCGGCCAGGGGCGGCACGTTGGCAAAGGAGGTCTTCTCCGTGATGAAGCGTCCGACCTCCACATCGGGATTGAGGCCTTCGCCGACGCGGCGAAAGAATTTCAAGATAAGCCGGTCGCCGTAAACGATGGAGGTGTTGCTTTGCTCTCCTCTCAACATGGAAGGCTCCAGGGAAGTCTCCATGTCGCCCGCCACCGCGTGAAACACCTTGGACGGGTGCGCGCGTATTTCTGCATTGTCGCCCTTAAAATGCCAGCCGTGCGCAACGCTTGCCAGTAGCGCCTTGCAGAAGCCCGAATCGTAGAGGGCATCATAGAGCACACCCTCCGTCTCAAGATCTTTACCCGTTACTTTCAGTTGTGCCACTATGGATTGCGCGTTGGTTTGGCGCAATTCGAAAGCGCGATCCCCTGCGGCAAACGCCAAAGGAAGCAGGTAGCTCTCGGGCGTGCCACTCGTGTATTGTACTTCCCAGGTGGTAAAAAGAACCGTCGCCGAATCATTGGTAAGCGGAACGACGTCAATATTTTTCACGGAGCGAATCGGTTGCGCCTTGCCCCCGAACCATCTGCAGGTGAGAAGATAAGCCGGAAAAATTCGCTCCAGGTTGGACCGTGCTCTGCCGTACAGAATATTTTCCCAGGAGTCGGCGACCTCCAGGCGCGCCGGCTCGAACCCCTCTGCGGCGGCGCGGGCTTCGGAAATACGCGCTTGCTCCAGCTTAAACCAATAGAAAGAATGGGGGCCGAGAGTTAGGAAGTAGGTGAGCTCGCCGATGGCGGGAAAGCGCGTATGGCCGAACAACTCCACCGGCACCATTCCCTTGTAGGCAGCTAGATCGAGCTCAACATAGTTCACGAAACGCGAAAGGTTGGCCACGACTAAGATAATCTCGTCTTTGAAACGGCGGGTGAAGACCAGCACTTTGTGGTTTTCGGGATACAGGAATTCAAGGCTTCCCCGGCCGAAAGATTGATAGTTCTTGCGCAGCAGCACCAGCCGCTTCATCCACCATAAGAGGGAGCTGGGATTTTGCTGCTGCGCTTCCACGTTGACGGTCTCATAATGATGTTCCGGATCGATAATCACCGGCAGGTAGAGCCGTTGCGGGTTCGCTCGGGAAAATCCCGCGTTGCGGTCGGCGCTCCACTGCATGGGCGTGCGTACGCCGTTGCGGTCGCCAAGATAGATATTATCGCCCATGCCGATTTCGTCGCCGTAATAGATTACCGGCGTTCCCGGCAGTGAAAAAAGCAGACTGTTTAGCAACTCCATCTTGCGCCGGTTGTTGCCTAACAGCGGAGCCAGGCGGCGGCGGATGCCCAGGTTGATCCGTGCCCGCGGGTCAGTGGCATACACTTTATACATGTAGTCGCGGTCCTCGTCGGTGACCATCTCGAGGGTCAATTCATCGTGGTTACGCAGAAACAGCGCCCACTGGCAGGGTTCGGGAATGGCCGGGGTTTGATCGAGAATGTCGATAATCGGAAAACGGTCCTCCATATGGACGGACATGAAGAGGCGCGGCATGACCGGGAAATGGAAAGCCATATGGCACTCGTCACCCGTGCCGAAATAAGTGACGGCATCCTCAGGCCATTGGTTGGCTTCGGCCAGTAGCATACGATTGTGGTATTTCTTATCGATGTACTGTCTGAGCTGCTTCAAAAAGCCGTGGGTCTCGGCGAGATTCTCACAGTTGGTTCCCTCGCGCTCGTACAAATAAGGCACCGCATCCAACCGCATGCCATCGACCCCCATCTCCAACCAGAAATCCAAAACCGCCATGAGCGTTTTCCGGACCTCCGGATTGTCGAAGTTCAAGTCGGGCTGGTGCGAATAGAAACGATGCCAAAAGTAGGCTTTGGCGACAGGGTCCCAGGACCAATTCGAAAGCTCGAAGTCTTTGAAGATGATCCGTGCGTCTTGATATTTATCCTGGTTATCGTTCCAGACGTAGAAGTTGCGCGCGCTGCTGCCCGGTTTGGCGACCCGCGCCCGCTGAAACCACGGGTGCTGATCGGAAGTATGGTTAATCACCAATTCGGTGACGACCCGGATGCCGCGCTCATGGGCCTCGTGGAGAAAGTGTTTGAAATCATGGAGCGTGCCGTAGTCCGGGTGGATGCTGTGGTAATCGGCGATGTCATAGCCATCGTCTTTTAGCGGCGAGGGATAGAAGGGAAGCAACCACAAGACGGTGACGCCGAGATCCTGAAGATAATCGAGCTTTTCCGTAAGCCCTGGGAAATCGCCGATGCCGTCGCCATTGCCGTCGCAGAAAGCGCGCACGTGAACTTCATAAATGACCGCGTCTTTGTACCACTGCGGGTTATCCTCGAGGAGGACAGACTCGCTGCTCTTTACTCTTCGATTCACTGCCATAGTGGTCAGTTCACATGAAATAATCGAAATCTTGCTCGCGCCGGATGCGCGGGCGCACCCGAAAGATCTGAGCCGGCTCGCTGTCCGGATCCAATTGGACGTAGTTGCGCTTCCCGTGCCAGAGATAGCGAGCATCAGTCAAAAGATCATGAACTTGGAAGGTCTGTTGTGGATCGAGTCCGAGTTCTTCCGAAGGCAACTCCACCCAACCCGACTGAGTGTGATGTGGATCCAGGTTGACTGCAACCACGATGATGTTACTTAGGTCCTCGGTCCGTTTGCCGAAGCAGAGAATCTCCGGGTTATCCACGGGATAAAAGCGCAGGCTTCGGTCGCCCTGCAGGGCACGGTTTTCGCGCCGGATGCGGTTCAGCCGCGCAATGAGTTCTCTCAGGCTGTCGGGTTTTTCCAGATCCCAATGCTTGATCTCATACTTCTCGGAATTGAGGTATTCTTCACTGCCCGGTTCTCGCGCCATGTTTTCACAAAGTTCAAAGGCGGGGCCGTAAATGCCGTAGTTTGCTCCCAGCATGGCGGCAAGCACTAACCGGGTGATAAAAGCCGGCCGGCCGCCAAACTGGAGATACTCGGTCAAGATATCCGGGGTATTCGGCCACAGGTTGGCGCGGAAAAAATCGCTGATTTCCGTCTGGGTGAGTTCGGTAAAATACTGGGTCAGCTCCGATTTCGCATTGCGCCAGGCAAAATAAGTGTAGGATTGACTAAACCCCAGCTTGGCCAACCGGTACATGACCTTGGGGCGAGTGAAAGCCTCCGCCAGGAAAAGCGCATCCGGGTAGTCTCTTTTCACCTCGCCAATGACCCACTCCCAAAAAGCAAACGCTTTGGTATGAGGGTTATCGACGCGAAAAATCCGCACACCCTGATCGTACCAGAAGATGATAATGCTCTTCAGTTCATTCCAAAGCTCCCGCCAATTTTCGCATTCAAAATCCAGCGGATAGATATCCTGATATTTTTTTGGTGGATTCTCTGCGTATTGGATCGATCCGTCAGGGCGTTTGCGGAACCACTCAGGATGTTCACTTACATATGGATGATCCGGCGTGCACTGAAAGGCAATATCCAGCGCTATTTCGATGTCAAATTTCTTAGCTTCCTCTATGAGACGCTTGAAATCCACCAGCGATCCCAGCTGCGGATGAATGGCCTTGTGGCCGCCTTCTTTCGCACCGATGGCCCAGGGGCTACCGACGTCGCTGTCGCTGGCCGCGAGTGTATTATTTTTCCCTTTGCGGAATGACTTGCCGATGGGGTGAATAGGCGGGAGATAGAGGACGTCGAAACCCATTCCTGCGACGTAGGGCAAACGCTCTATGCAGTCGCGCAATGTACCGTGCGCACCCGGTGTGCCAGCGAAGGAACGGGGAAACAGCTCGTACCACGCGCTAAAGCGCGCTTTGGCGCGCTCGACGTTGACCCGAAGCTCCTTATCGTAAGTGACTGCCCAGCGGCGATCCGAGTATTTTTCCATCAACGCTGCAAGCGCATCATCGAGCCCGCTTTGAATGGCCGCGGGTTTATCTCCACGGAGCGTTGCGGCAAAACGGCTTAATGATTTGCTGTCCTCACCGACGGCATTTTTTGCCACCTCTTCCACCAGCTCTGCGCCGGCGAGCAGGTCGAGGGCGGCTTCTTGCCCCGCTTCCACTTTCTTGGCGAATGCCCGTCGCCATGATTCGAAGCGGTCCACCCATGCTTGCAGGGCATAATAATAGTCGCCTACTTCGTCAACTTCGAACGTGCCGCGCCATCGGTCGTTCACCAAGGGCTGCATGGGCGTTTCCGTCCAGTTCGAAGCTCCGTCTTTGCGGTACAGCAACACGGCTAAGAGCGCGTCGTGACCGTCGGCGAAAATATCCGCCTCCACGGTCATGGTCTCTCCAACGGTCCGTTTCGCGGGAAATCGACCGCAATCAATCTCGGGCTTGACGTTTTCAATGACGGCGCGCGAGCGACCTTGGTCCAACCCGATGGTCGGCTGCTCGCTCGTGGATGGCGACTTCGATTGTCTTTTCATTGAAGCGTGTTTTTAGGTTAGCATCCTCTTTTCTTAACGCAACCGGAGTGCGCCATTATTGTGAAGTGGTCCGAAAGCCGAGATCTTAAGAACGAGTGTGGAGCTTAGAGTTTATGTCCAAAGTTCAAGGTTCAAGGTCCGAAGCAGTGAAAACGTTGAACTTGGAACCCATTCGACAAGCTCAGGAAAGGCATTGAACGTTGAACCGCACGCAGTTCAGCCCCGATTGGTCTCGGGCTGGGCGGGAATTTTCTTTAAGGAGAGTTTAAGAGTAGAGGGACTGACCTCCTGCAAAGTCAATTCCTTGGGATAGCGAATGTTCTGTTCTGAGATGTTGAAAGTACGGCGACCCAGGTCCGCCATCGAAGCGTCGATCGCAACTCTTATTCTTCTTGCGTCGAAGAGATAGAAAGCTCTGCGCGGGCCGCTGAAGGTCGCGTTCACCATCGGAGGCTCGATGTTTTCGACCCGCAGATCCGCCGGCAGATTTTCTACACTCACCGGGATCCGATAACTGACCTGTACCGTTTTTGAACCGGGTACGAAAATGTACCAAAATCCGATGGCCAAGGAAAGCGAGATCGCCTTGGCGATCCAGTTCTCTCTGAAAAACTGCAGCGAGAGATTGCTTTGCCGGCTCGATGGGAATTTCGCCCGCAAAAAACTATCGATCACGGCGCCGAGCTGTTGCAGATTCTCGACCTCTCGAAGCTTGCCGTCTCTGGCGAAGGAGATCGTTCCGCGTTCCTCTGAAACCACGATGCACAAGGCATCCGTCAATTCCGCCAAACCCAAGGCAGCGGAGTGTCGCGTACCGAGATTAGTCAGTTGCGTAAGATTCTTTGAAAGCGGCAGATGGGCGGCAAAGCGGGTAATACTGTCTTGTTCCACGAGGACGGCGCCGTCGTGTCCAGGAGAATGGGGATCAAAAATACTCTTCAGTAGTGGTCCGCTGAGTTTTCCATCGAGGGGAATCCCCCCGGTGATGTGTCGCTCCAGCGGGTCGTTGCCGCGGATCACCATCAAAGCGCCGACGTGTTCCTTAGCCAAATCCGACAGGGTCCGCACCAGGATATCCGAAGTGTGGGAGCCGAGAGCCGGCACTCGTTTTCGGGCGAGACTCCAAACGGCGATTCGTTCGAAGAACTGGCGCAGTTCCTCCTGAAAAATGACGACGATCATGATCAGGAAAATAGCGAAGAACCCCTGAAAGACCCAGGCCGTCATTTGCAGGTCGAGGTAGCGGGCGATAATGTAGATGCCTCCCAGAATAAGGATGCCGCGCACCACGAAGGCGGCCCGCGTCTGGCGTGCCCAAACGATGGCCGTGTAGAGCAGCACCGCTACGAAGATGATGTCAACGACCTCCGCAAAGGTAATGGTTGGAAATGGATTGATGATGGTGCTATCGCTCATAGGTCAAGAACAAAATACCACGTTTTAAAGTTCGACGAAATTACCCTCCCGGCTTTCCGTCGCACGCCGGTCCGTTCGCCGCGCCAACGCCTTTATTTAAGTGCCAGTGTAGGTTTCCTTCACGCTATTGGCAAGACACCTGAGTAGGTCGTTGTGGGAGCAAAGCCGGACGCAGATTTACGGAGGCGGAATCAAGAGGGCATCAGCACTTTTCACCGCAGGCTTGCGAAGTGCCGCGACCTGAGACCATTTTTTCTTTCATGGTGCGTACGAGCTCTTCGTAAGACGACTTGGTGATCACGCGGGCAAACTGGGAACGGTAGTTATTCACGACGCTGATATTTTCAATGATAACGTCGTAGACTTTCCAGTCCTTATCGACAAGACGGAGCCGGTAGTTTATCGAATAGATGGCGTCCCCTCGGGTCGTCAGTGTGGTTTGCACTTCAGCGTTGTCTTTGTCTTGCAGCTCGCGGTTATAACCGACTTTGTCGCCGTTGTACGACTCGATGGTTCCGATATAAGTGTCTTGCAGTAAGTCAGTGAAAAGCACGACGAACTCCTGCTGTTCTGCGGGCGTCCGGCGGCGCCACTCGGGACCGAGCGAGCGCCGCGCCATTTCTGCAAAGTCAAAGCGTGCAAAAATAACCCGCCGTAGTTGCTCGCGGCGGTCTTTCTGCTTGCTTTCTGTTTTCAAAGACGGATCCTGCAGAATGGCGATAACCTGATCAACCGTGCTGCGAACCTGGTCTGTTGGCACGCCGGCGTTGGCACCCGTCGCATAGAAAAAAGCCGTTAAACCAATCACCAGCACACTCGTTTTTAGCACACGACGCACCGCTCGTGTTCCCCCCTTTGCCGCCGTTCCGTGGATCAAAAATCTACTATCATCAGCCGCTTTAGAGATCAACAAAATCGCAAGAAATTTATTGAAAGCCGCGGTCTCCCCATCCGCCGTGGCTCCGACACCAAGCAAAGCGGGGCGAAGCACAAAAAGAGGCAGCTCTTGGGGATGGGAGCAGTGATTATGAACTACGGATGCGCGTCCACTTGGCACGCATTATTCACGAAGTAGTCAGTGCGTTTTTTCACTCGAGTGCCAGCTCGCTTTGAAGCCGCCTCTTCGGGCTACAGTCGGTTATGCTCTTCCCCGAATAATTCGCTTTGGCTGTCCTTATTCTGATGCTGGTGGCTGTAGGCGTTCATGACGCGCTCGGTCCGGGTCCGTTGCTTGGTTGGCCGGTTCTCAGCGAAAGCCCTGAGTTCCCACTCCCAAAGTTTGTAACGGCTGCCGAGGGTTTCGGTCCCGTGCAATACCGTTCCATGTAGCTGTGCATATCGATACCTCCAGTTCAGAAAAGCTCTCCGGTTAAGTCTGGCAGGTCACGCTTTGTGGGTCAGTCCCGCGGCTTTGATTCCTTCGATGGCGCAAAGCTCATCCTCATCGGAAGTGCCGCCGGTGACTCCCACCGCGCCGATGATCTCGTTACCATCCATGATCAATACCCCGCCGGGGACGGGGACGACTTTACCGTCGGACATAGTTGTCAATGCGCCGAGAAACGTCGGCCGTTCTTTCAAGCGTTCACCGAGCGAGCGACTGGATTCACCCATCCCGATGGCACCCCAAGCCTTTCCAATGGCAACCTGCGGTCGCAAAATACTGGCGCCGTCTTCGCGCTTTAACACCTTCACGTGCCCGCCGTCATCTAGCACGGCGACGCACATAGGTCTGAACTTCGCTTCTCTCGCTTTGGCAAGGGCTTTATCGACAATCAACGATGCACTTTCGAGTGTCAGTTTCATTTTCCTATTCCTCCGTTTTCCTGTTTGATTGCTCTGCACAGAGTTGAAACCTTAAGCCTTGAACCCGTTCGACAAGCTCACGGCGGGTGTTGAACCTTCAACATCCTCTTCCTTCACTTCATCGCGGCGAATAAATCGTCCAATGCCGCCTCGGACGAGATGTATCCCTGCTCGTGGGCGTACTGCATAAATTTTTTCAGGACGGATCGGTTAGGGTCCAATCCATGTGTCCAAAGATTCTTCCGAATTGCTGCTCTTCCTCGAGGAACTGCACCGCAATGGGAAACGAGAATCGCTTCGGGTATTCATACTCCGACCGGCGCCGCCGGTCGGCTGCGTTGAACGCTGTCACCAATTCTAACGGATCGGTGAGTTCAAGACCGGGCCTAGAGTATACGCGGCGGACCGCCTCTCGGAAGGTTTTGGAGGGGATGGTACCGGTTTCGATGCAGACACCACCGGCAAATTGCTTCTTTTCAATGACCGCAACTTTTTTTCCGAGCTTAGCAGCTTGAATGGCAGCCCGTTGCCCTGCCGGACCGCTACCGATGCAAATGAGATTATAATCGTTATTGCGATGCATGCCTCGTCAATTGTTCTCTTTTGTTAAGGGATTATTACAGGATTATTAAAATCCGAAGTACTGTTCATGGCAGGGACGACGCGACCAGATTGACGATGAGCTCGAACTTCTTTGGCTGTTCCACCGGGTTATGCCGCCAGCGTAGTCTTGCCGTACCTGGTGAGCCGGTAACGATCATGAGCGACGCCGTCTCTTGTCTCCGTAGCGTAACGTATAGCGTTTTATTCCGCAAAGCCTGAAAGCAATCAAGCCTTGGAGAAGATTGCCGAAGGAAGGATGGGGATACAGCGTTTGCGTTCCCTGGCCTCTTGAGCCTACCCGTTTACACACAGTTCATATTCCGTCAAATTGCTGTCACATATAGTTTGATAAGCGGGGTGCTGAGTTATGAGTCGGCCGCTCTTACGTTTTTCCTTGCCCCCGAGACCTACCTAATAGAACTCACAAAATGGTCGGACACCCCTGCTGGTCGTTTTTCACGTCAGATGAGCTTGATGTAAATGTCAGTCACAAGCTTGGATGGATCACCGTAGCAGTCACCATAGTGGTCTTGAATGACGCTGAATTCGAAACGAAGAACATAGTGCATAACATTTTCTTAACATTCGACTGATATATTATCGCTAAAAATTGACGCCAGGCGCTTACGGCCGTGACCCGCGAAGAAATAGAACAGAAAATGGACGAGCTCGCACGCAAGTACGTTGAGACCCACGACAAGAAAATCATAGAAGAGCTTTACAGATTGGCCTGCGAACTTGAGAAGTTGGAGAAGGGGAAAAATTAATGCCCTGCTTTTCCGCTGTGCCGAAGAGTCAGTGCCGCCGGTTAGAAACCACCGATCAAATCTCAGACAGACTTGAGCCTCTGACGATCCCCCGGGACTTAACCTGTCGTTAATGAAATTGTCATTAGATACATGTCTACTGAAGGGAGTGGTCACGAAGCTTACGCGTTTGTCATGCTGAATTTCCTGATCCTCGGTGATTGGGGACGCAAGGGAATCCCCGGTCAGCTTGCTGTGGCTGACGGGATGGCTCGCGTTGCAGAGCAGCTTAAGAGCCGCTTTGTCGTCACCACCGGAGATAATTTTTATGACGGCGTGACCAGTCTTCACGACGCCCATTGGCAGGAAAGCTATGAAGCCGTCTACCATCGGCCGTCGCTGCAAATCCCCTGGTATGTGGTGTTGGGGAATCACGATTATCAGGGATCTGTCCAGGCTCAACTCGACTACGTATATTTGAGTGCCCGATGGTGCCTGCCGGCGCGGTATCATGCCGTGGAAAAAGCGATCAATGCCACCGCATCCGCACTGTTGGTGTTTCTGGATACCTCTCCCTTTCTATCAAGTTATCAAGCGAATGGTCCTGAATACATCGAAGGCGTGGGGGGCCAGGATCCCGAGTGGCAACTCAGCTGGCTGCAGCGCACGCTCGCCGCGTCTAAGGCCGCGTGGAAACTCGTCTTTGGTCACCATCCAATCTATTCCGCCAGCCCATATCACGGCGATACACTTGAACTCCAGAGCCGCTTGCTTCCGATTCTGCAAGCGCATCACGTGCAGGCGTACATCTGCGGGCATGAGCACGACCTTCAACATCTCGCCGCCGACGGGGTCGATTATTTCGTGTCTGGGGCAGGGGCTGATTGCCGGGAAAGCGGGTGGTGCAGCCGTAGCTGCTACAGCATCTCTGCGCTCGGCTTTGGCGGCGTATTGTTGACAGGGGATCATTTGCGCGTCCAATTCTACGACGCCAGTGGAAAGCTCATCTACGAAGTCGGCAAACACTTGTCTCCACTGACGGCAACCTGCACGCTCAGCTTGTAGCGAGTTTGGATCCAGCGATAGGCCCGAATGCAATACTGCGCGTCCTAGGTTTCGCTCGTACCGGACAGTGGTCGATGGGCCCGGATCTCATAAAACAGACCGCACTTTAGGCAGGAACCGTGGTGTTTTACCGACCTCGATCGCATGCGTGACACGATCCAATGCCGTGTCAATCACGCTAATCGCCTAGAATGGTTGAACACTCACGCGCCGTTGAAAGGATAATTTCTGTTTGAAGGCAGAATAATGTCACTGAAAACAATAGAAATCTTCACGTCGATCGTTGGTGTAGCGCAACACCGCAATCGGGTCCGGACTTCGCGAGTTGTCTCGCTAGGGGATCAGATCTTTCTCCCAGTGCTCCACCCTCGACGAAGTCTTACCTGTCAGGAAGGAGACAAATGCGAGCAGCGCCACCCGCGCATCGCCCAGGGGGTGGTAAAATGCATCCCAATTTTCACTGTCTTCGCCGTCGTGGTTAGGGATGACATATTGAAAGTAGTGAGCCTCCTGGAGTTCGCGATAGGCGCTCGCAGCGCGTTTCTCGCTGTTCTCCAGATCGCCGAGTGAGAGCTCGCCTTTCTGCCGCCGTGTTCGACGCAGCAGCTTTCGCCTCATGACGTCGGCAACGAGGTCGGGAAGTGACACACTAGGTTCCGCTTTGAGGAACAGGATCTCATCGCGAGAGAGCGGGGACATGAATACGCTGAGCCGATTGACCTCCGCTAGAGCAGGGGCAGTCTGCAAGGCCCGCCCGACAAAAGGATTCCCCTCGAAGAATACGTCGCCTTTCGCCAGTGACGCCGACAACTCCTGAAGGTCCAGGGCCTGCAGATCATCCCGGACATCCATAACCACGAAGTGATCCTTCGCCTTTAGATTCTCGATTTGCTCGCGGGATCGGAAATGGTAGTCGACTCCATCCACCTCCCCGGGTCGAGGGTCGCGACTGTTGTAGAGCACGAGAGGCTGCAACCTCTTTCGCAGCTCCGGATAAAACTTGGCGAGCGCTTTGGCGAGCGGGCTCTTCCCGACGCACGATGGTCCAGAAAGAATAACCAGGCGTCCGTCTGTCATACGGCTCCTCTCTCCTTTTTACCTGTGTTTTGTGCTTCGGCGATGGTTCACATGTGCGCCGGAGGACTCTTCAAGCAAACTAAACACACTTATAACACAACCTTCATCACAGGGCGCGAGTATGCGGCAAAATTTATTTGATGGAGGGATCTATGGATACTTGTTTGAGGGATGTATGTGCCGCTGCCGCCCTTTCGGCCGTCGCGGTTTTTTCGACTCCTGCCTTGTCGCATTCGGCAGAAGATGTTGGAGTCAGAGTAGAGGACAGCTTGCAAAGATTCTCCAGGGCCCTGTTTGGCTTCGGGAATCCTGTAGCAGAATCGGCGAATACGCCGACCAACACGAAGCCTGGCGATCTCGCTGTCGAGGTTGCGGGGGATCTTCGGGTGCGAGTGATCAGCAGCAAAGTGGGCGAGAACGCAGATATGATCGCCCTGTGGCCGGATGACGCCAACCCCACACACGCGATTATTTGCAATGAGATCAATGGCACAGCTGCTGGCGCAGCGGCAAGCGTTCAGCGGGTGCGACTCAGTGATGGACAAGTCGAAGACATGGTCTTTGGACTACAGTCCTGCGATCCAGCGCGCCGCACCCCCTGGGGCACAGTGATCGTTGCCGAAGAAGCCGGCCCTGTTGGGCGTCTGTGGGAAATTCTTGATCCGCTAAACGTCAACGGTGTCGTCGTGAATCGTGCCGCAGGCACGAGTTCCGATCCAGACCACGTCGTGGCTCGTACGGCGCTCGGCCAGTTGAGCTACGAGGGTATCGTCTTGTTGCCGAATGGAACAACCTATTACGGCGACGAGCTCCGTCCGGCCGATGGTAAACCCGGGGGTGGCATTTATAAATTCGTCCCTGGGCGGCCTCATGGTGGGGGGCCCATCGACAGCCTCAGTCAGTCGCCGCTAGTGGATGGATTGGTTTATGTCATGAGGCTCGGGCTCCGGAGTGGACCCATGGACTTCGGACAGGGCACAAACACGGGAGCAGGCAGATGGATAGGTCCCCTCTCCACGGCAACGGACCTCGCCACCTCTGCCCTTGCTGCCGGTGGCTATACGGGATACTACCGCCCTGAAGATATGGAAATGGATCCGATAGCTGCGCAGAATGGCGTGCTTCGAGTCTGCTGGACCAATACGGGCAACGATACTTTCGAACAGTGGGGCGAGGTGATGTGTATGCAGGACGAACCGACCAGTGAAGCAGACTTCAACACCCGCACGATACCGGTGGTCACTCCATTTATTATCGGCGATCCTCACCTGCGTATGCCCGACAATCTCGCCTTTCAGCCCCACACGGGTATTTTATATGTTCTCATGGATGCCACCACCAGCGCCGAAGATCCGGATTTTACCAACGATGATGTATGGGCGTGTCTGCCGGATGGTGCCGACCGCGATACATTATCGGATGGCTGTGTCCGCGTAATGACTTTGAAGGACGGTAACGCTGAGTTCACCGGCATTCAATTTCTAGCCGACGGCAAAAGCTTTCTGATCCATTTGCAACATCGCACCCAGGATGGACGTGCCGTGCCGCACACGACGGATATGCTCCTAGTTTCGGGTCTGCAGATCTCCAAATAGGCGGCTTGAGAGCTTCTTGAGGGTCGCGTCGTGTCTTGTCCCAGAAATTCACATAACGAGTCAGTGAGTTCCCCCACAGTCATGCCCGAGAAGAGGCATCCAGAAGTCTTGGATTTCGGGTCGCGCTAACTGTCGTTAGCGCGACTCGAAATATCTGAAGTTCACCGAAATGATTCATTCGTCATCGCGCTAGAGTGATCAGCCGAGCAAAGAGGCCGCCGTATTTTACAGGTCAGCAACGAGGTCATCAAATTTGGAGCCCCAGCAACCCCACGAATCACAAGGGTAATCGGATGCTGTTCTGAGGTCTTTGGCAGTCCACTAGAGAGAGATTCAGCGGGGCGATACAGTGGAGAGTCTCGCTTGGCGGCTCAGAAATAGACGCAAGGAGTAATCGGCTCGGCGATGATTTCTGTGTCACTCGTCCGGTGGGCCACTCATTGATCCGAATGACGCTCTTTTGCAGGTCACATAAGCTTGATGTAAATGTCAGTCACCAGCTTGGATGGATCATCGTGCCAGTCGCCGTATTTCTCCCAGGAAAACTCACCGCGAATGAGCGATTGTCTGGTGCACCATTCGTTCAATTCCACATGTGCTCTGGGTAGGCTGCTGTAAGGACCTCTATGTCTCGTGTGTGCTGCTTTTGCAGCTCCTAATTCTAGGCAACGTACAAGACTGCTACTGTCGAAAGATTCTGAAACGGGGAACCCAACTCTCATTCGCATGCCATCAGACCCGAATTGATCGTATATTGCATAGTTGTTTCCAACTTGCTTTACCGAGGATTCACGCAGCCAGGCATAAACAGTATCGAACATCTCGGTTATCCGTGCGGGGATTTCCTGCTGTTTGGTAAAGATCTCGCAAACTGCGAGAGTCACAGGCGCTACCTCGACTATATCAAATTCGTAACTCATAATTTCCCTAGTCTTCGAGTTTTGCAGAATCTTTGGCGCTGCCTGACCAATGAGCCTGTCCAGTCTGACTCGCAAATTCTTCGGGCCAGCCTCGATTCTCCAGCCGTCAAAGCTCAGAATAGGCGGGGCCGACTCCACTTCTTTCTACGGTTGACGCCAGCGCCGGCCGTCGCGCTGCAAGAAGTCATCTGCCGCCTGAGGCCCCCAGCTTCCGACTGGGTAATTCGGAAAATCCCTCGGCTTACTGATTTGCCAAGTCTGGATGATGGGGTCAATCAAAGACCACGCCAGCTCTACCCAGTCTTGGCGGGTAAACAACGTCGAGTCTCCTTCTATGCAATTTTCCAGCAGGGTCTCATAAGCTTCAGGTGAACCGCTGCCAAAGGCCTGTTCGTAGTTGAAGTCCAAGCTGAGCGGGGCGACTCTGATCTCCGGCCCGGGGGGCTTTACTTCGAAGGTAAGCGAGACGCCCTCTTCGGGCTGAAGCCGCATCGCGAGCACGTTGGGGCTAATATTTTCTTTGGCGGATGATTTGAACAACAGTAGCGGCGGTCGCTTGAACTGAATAGCGATTTCGGTCACCCGTTTGGCCATCGATTTGCCTGCTCGTAAATAAAACGGGACGCCCTCCCAGCGCCAATTATCGATGAAAAACTTGATCGCCGCATAGGTTACCGTAGATGAATTCTGAGCTACGCTGGGTTCCTCCCGGTAGCCAACGGTTTCTTTGCCATTGATTTTGCCTGGACCGTACTGTCCACGCACCGCAGCCCCGGCCACTTCTTCTGGGGCGATTGGCCGGACGGATTTGAGCAGCTTGCTCTTTTCGTCGCGCACGGCGTCCGGGGAAAAATCCACAATCGGTTCCATCGCTGTCAGGCACAAAAGTTGGAGCAGGTGGTTCTGAAACATGTCCCGCACCACACCTGCATTTTCGTAATAACCGCCTCGGTTCTCCACGCCCACGGTTTCCGCCGCAGTGATCTGGACATGGTCCACATAGCGGCGGTTCCAGATCGGTTCGAAAACCGCATTGGCGAAACGGAAAACCATGATGTTCTGCACCGTTTCCTTGCCGAGATAGTGGTCGATACGATAAACCTGCGTCTCGTCCAACGCTTCGTGCACCTTTCGGTTGAGCTCCTGCGCGGTCTGCAGATCCGTGCCAAAAGGTTTCTCGATGACTACTCGAGTCCGATTTTCGTTATTGGATTCCTTGGCGGCTAGTCCCGCTGCTGCGATCTGTTGAATGAGCCCCCCATAGACCTCGGGCGGAGTCGCCAGATAGAACACGCGGACCGGTAAAACGCGACTGCCGTTGTCGAATCCGCTGATGAACTCTTTGAGTTGCCCGTAACCCTCCACGTGATTGTAGTCAGCTGGGACGTAATAGAGATTGGCGGCGAACTGCTGCCAAACGGATTCGTCTTTAAGACCGGTGCGAGAGAACTGGCTCACCGCCTCGCGCATCTTGTTGCGAAACATTTCATGGGTCATTTCGCTGCGCGCGCAGCCCACCACGGCGAAGCGCTCGGGCAAACGCCGCTCCAGGGCGAGATTATAAAGCGCGGGAATCAACTTTCGCTTGGTGAGATCTCCGGAGGCGCCGAAGATCGTCAAGACGCATGCAGGGGGTAGTTTTCGCTGCGCCAATCCGCTCGCCGCATAGGCATCAGTATTAATAGACATTAGCGTATGCCTTTATGTTATTTAGTTAGGTCTCACTGAAAAATTGACCATTCGCCCTTCGACGCGGCTCAGGGCAAACGGGGAGCCAGAGGCAGATGGGTTCAAATTTCCGTTCATGCTGAGCATCGTCGAAGCATTCTTAGACTTTTTCGGTGAGAACTATTTAGCCTCATTGTCCATGGCAGTAGGAACCGGTGAAGTTCATCCACTAAAACCCAACGCTTGTGCGCGGCGCATAGGCGTCGGCTCGTCGTCATCAGCTCAGCACAGCAACTGTTTCGCGCGCGATCATCAGCTCTTCATCGGTCGGGACGACCATGGCAACCGGATCGCCATTGCGAGTGATAAATCCGTTGCTGCGCGCGCCGTGGATCGCGTTGCGCTGCGGATCGAGATCAAAGCCGAGGAAGCCAAGTTGTTGGATTACGCGGGCGCGGATCGACGCCGCGTTCTCGCCAATTCCGCCGGTGAAAATCAACGTTCCGACTCGGCCGAGCGACACAAACAATGCCGCTATCGCCTTCGCCAAGCGGTAGCAGAAAACCTCAATCGCCATGCCGGCCCGCTCGTCGCCGGCGTTCGCCGCGACGACCAACTCGCGCATGTCGTTGCTTCGACCGGAAAGTCCCAATAGGCCGCTTTCATTGTTTAAAATGTCGGTGATGTGTTCCAATGTCCAACCCAACTGTTCCTGAAGATGGCCATGTAAACCCGGATCGAGATCTCCGCTTCGCGTTCCCATGACCAGCCCCTCGAGCGGGGTCAGCCCCATGGTGGTGTCGACGCTTTTGCCGCCGAGCACTGCGCAAGCGCTGCAGCCATTGCCGAGGTGGGCGCTGACGAAAGCACACTCTGCCAGCGGTCTTTGGAGTAAGCTCGCTGCCCGCTCGGTCACGAATCGGTGGCTCGTGCCATGAAAGCCGTAGCGACGGATACCGTGGTCCTTATAAAGGTTGTATGGCACTGCATAGAGAAAAGCTCGCGGCGGCAAGGTTTGATGGAACGCGGTATCAAAAACCGCCACTTGTGGCAACCCCGGGAAGAGACGCTGCGCGGTCCGGATGCCCAATACATTGGCAGGATTGTGTAGAGGCGCCAGGTGATTGCAATTCTCGATAGCGGCCAAAACGTGATCATCGATTTGGCTTGACGCCGAAAAAGCTTCGCCGCCATGCACGACACGGTGGCCGACGGCTAGAAGCTCTTTTTGCAGCCCAGTCGTTTCATTGAGAATCGCACCGATCGATTGCAGCGCGTGCTCATGATCTGCATCGCCCAATGATTGCGAATTCATCCCGCGAGTGCCGGTATATTTCAGCTCCGCGTTTTCCTCGCCGATTCGCTCGACGCTGCCGCGGACTACATGGGTGCTTGTCTCATGATCGACCACCGAGAACTTAATGGAAGAGCTGCCGCAGTTGATCACGAGAACATTGTCGCTTTTGATCATGTTCCCTTGCTTTCCAAGGCTACGGCTGCGAAGGAAGCGCTATTCTCTGAATTGGTGAAATCCAACTCCGGACCGTGGTGTATCGGTAATTCCTGAACGACTGCATTGCCGTCGTTCGTGAGCGCAGTCGTCCCCGTTAGACGCATTAACGTGGGCTGCGTGCCATCGACTTCAGCGCCCCGTGCTTCCTGACCGGGTTCGAGGCGTTGGTATTCGCCGGACGCGGCCATCACCCACGCCTGGCGACGATCGCTGAGATTGATATCGAGAATCTCCCAGAGCCGTTGCCTTAAAGCAGGAGCAATAACCGGTACTACGACCTCGACACGCCATGATAAGTTTCGCTCCATCCAATCCCCGGAACCGATATAAAAATCGCTATCGCAAGGATCACTCGCTCCGTTAGCGAAATAGAAGATGCGCGAGTGCTCCAGGAAGCGCCCTATGATCGATCGCACGCGGATCGTTTCCGTCTGGCCGGGTACTCCCGGTCGCAAGCAGCAGAAGCCGCGGATTATGAGATCGATCGGCAGGCCTTGTTGCGACGCAGCTACCAGCTCCTCGCAGACCTGCTGATCCTCGAGCTGATTCATTTTCGCCACGATCCGTGCGGGCCTGCCCGCTTTGTGGTGTTCCACCTCGCGTCGAATCAGTCCGATAAAACGGTCCCGCATATTCCACGGCGCCACCAGGAGCCGTTTGAACTTGGGCGCCCGAGCGCGTCCGGTTAAATGATGGAATAGCTGCACGACATCGCCGGTGATCTCAGGATCGCAAGTGAAGAGCCCGAGATCCTCGTATAGCCGCGCGGTCTTTTCGTTGTAGTTGCCGGTCCCGATATGGCAATAGGAGCGGACCCCATCGCCTTCCTGGCGCACCACCAATGCCACCTTGGCATGGATCTTTAGCTCGAGAACACCGAACGAAACATGCGCACCAACCTTTAGAAGCGCGTCCGCCCAGTGAAGATTCCTGTTCTCGTCGAATCGAGCCTTAAGCTCGATGACGCAGGCGACCTGTTTGCCGCTTTCCGCTGCCATTATTAGCCATCGGACAAACGGTGTATCGTCGCCCACCCGATAGACGGTCATCTTGACGCCGAGGGTGCTGGGATCGGTGCTGCCCTCGCGGATGAAGCGTTCCACGCTGGCATCGAAGCTCTCGTAGGGAACGTGCACAAGCATGTCTCCCCGGTGGATCACGTTGACGAGGGGTACATTCTGGTTTCTAAACGCCGCCGGCACGCGCGGCGTCCACGGCGCATCGCGCAGATCGGGCAGGTCCAAACCGGCAAGCGTCCAGAGCGTGTTAAAATCAAACGGCCCGGGTAGGTCATAGGCTTCTTCCTCGGTAAGCTCCAAGAGCGACAGCAACCTCTGCCGAAGCGCCGGGTCCGGGTTGGGTCCGAACTCAATGCGCACAGTAGGCTCGTAACGGCGCAGCCTGATGCGCTCGGCCACGACTTCGCGCACGCTTTCGTTGGAATTACCGTCCCAGTCGACTTCAGCGTCCCGGGTGATTCGAAACAGAGTCTGATCATGCGTCTCCATGCCGGAGAACAAGTCACCGAGGTGCTGTCGCACAAGCTCCGTTAGACTGATGAACCAATGGCTATCTTTTGGAGCTTCTTCGTGAACCCGCATCCAAGAAGGCAGACCTGTTGCCACCTTAACGCGACCATACAACGGACCATGAGAGCCGGGCTCGCTTAGCCGACACACCCAGGAGAGGGATAAGTTGGATAAGAAGGGAGTCGGGTGCGCGGAGTCAACAACCAGTGGGGTGAGAGCCGGCAAAACATTTTTCTGGAAGAATTCGGTTGCCTCTTGGCGCTGCCGAGCCGTGAGATCTTTCCAGCTCAGGAGCCGGATGCCGTGCTGCTCAAGCTCAGGCAAAAGCGCAGCAAAACAGGCCTGTTGCTGTCGGACCATGCCGACGATCACAGCGCGCAGATCGGCCAGAAGTTTGGTGTGAGTTCCGGTGTTCTCGACCCGCAGAACCGCGACCCGCTTCATGAAGAACTCATCGAGATTGGACGTGAAGATGGCGAGAAACTTAAGGCGCTCAAGTAATGGCGTGCGCTCGTCCAAAGCCTGCACCAGCACACGGCGATTAAATTCAAGCCAAGCGACGTCTCGGTCCAACCACAGTTCTGACAAATTTTCCGTTGACATGTTCGTGTTCCTCTTCTTTGTGCGAGAGCACTCTCTTCCGGTGAATCCGTGTACGCACAAACTGCTGCGGAATCCGCTCGCTGACAGCGCAGCAAACACCTATCACCAAAGCACGATACTTCCAACATCGTAACCTAAGCTTCACTTTATCTTCATCATACGGAAACGAACAACTCAAGGTTCATCCAATAGTCATAAACCTATAATCCCAGCCTGATTAGGTTCCATGAAAGCGTAATGTAACCGAGAACGAACGATACCATGATCAACCGAGTTAGGGTCGAGCGCGGGTGGCCGATGCCCCTGGGTGCCATCGTGCAGCGAGGCCCATGAACTGGTCGAGGCTTTCCTGGGAGCGACATTTACGGCGGAAGAGCGCCATCGTCGGCGTTTGTAAAGGATCAAAGCGTTAGAAAAACGGAAGTAAAGAGACGCAAAGAATACAATAGCAAACAAGCTGAATGTCATCTCGATTTATTCTCAAGTTCATCTGCCGTTGATATGCGTGCAATCGGTCGTGCATAAATTTGCGTTTCTAAGGACCTGCAAAAAAATTTCGGTTTCACCGCAGATCGAATAGTGGAATGCGCGCAAGAGCAGATTCGGTCTCAAAAATCCAAATCCTGAATTCGTAAACCAGAAGGCTGTGTATTTATCCATGGAAGGAGATCATTATGTCGACTGCAGTTCTGAACCGTGAAGAAGCGAAACAAGGCGCCCAAGAGAAAAAGCCGCGCTCCAGCCGATTGCCGCTTGGCACCGAGGAGTTGAAGAAGATCGACGCCTATTGGCGGGCGGCGAACTACCTTTCGGTCGGCCAAATCTATCTTTACGAGAACCCGCTCCTCAAGGAACCCCTCACCAAAGAACATGTCAAACCCCGGTTGCTGGGACACTGGGGGACCACGCCGGGTCTGAACGTTATCTATGCTCATCTCAACCGGGTGATCAAAAAATACGATCTTGACATGATCTACATTGCCGGACCGGGACATGGCGGGCCGGCGTTAGTGGCCAATATTTACCTCGAGGGAATTTACAGCGAGATATACCCGAATATTTCCCAGGATGAGGAGGGAATGAAGAAGCTGTTCAAGCAGTTTTCGTTCCCCGGCGGTATCCCCAGTCACGTCGCACCCGAGACTCCCGGCTCAATCCACGAAGGAGGTGAGCTTGGTTATGCCGTGTCCCATGCCTATGGAGCGGTCTTCGATAACCCTAATCTGATCGTGGCCTGCGTCGTCGGCGATGGCGAGGCCGAGACCGGGCCTATGGCAACCAGTTGGCACTCGAACAAATTTTTGAATCCGGCCACCGATGGGGTTGTCCTGCCGATCCTTCACCTCAACGGTTACAAGATCGCCAATCCCTGCGTGCTGGCCCGGATTAGCCCCGAAGAGCTGGATCACCTCTTCCGCGGCTACGGCTACACCCCTTATTTCGTCGAGGGCGATGAGCCGGAAAAAATGCACCAGCTCATGGCGGCCACGCTTGATGCGATTATTGAGGAGATCCAAAGCATTAAGGCAGCTGCGCTTGGCAATGGTCAAAGCGAGCGGCCGCTCTGGCCCATGATCATTTTGCGCTCGCCCAAGGGATGGACCGGCCCAAAAGAAGTTGACGGCAAAAAGACCGAAGGCTTCTGGCGCTCGCACCAGGTGCCGATGGGCGAGATGCACGATAATCCGCAGCACGTGAAGCTGCTCGAAGAATGGATGAAGAGCTATCGTCCCGAAGAGTTATTCGACTCCAATGGTCGATTGAAGCCGGAGCTGGAGGAGTTGGCTCCCACGGGGAATCGACGGATGGGCGCCAACCCTCACGCCAACGGCGGCCTTCTGCTGAAAGATCTGCGGCTGCCGGATTTCCGTGATTATGCCGTCGAGGTGCCGAGCCCGGGAGCGACAACTGCTGAATCGACGCGGGTTATGGGCAAATTCCTTCGCGATGTCATGAAGCAGAATCTAGAGACCAAAAACTTCCGGCTCTTTAGCCCGGACGAGAATAACTCCAATCGCTGGCAAGATGTGCTCGAGGTCACGAAGCGGGCGTGGAACGCCGAGATCTTGCCCTATGACGATAGCTTGGCTCCCGGTGGCAGAGTGATGGAGATGCTTTCCGAGCACCAATGCCAGGGCTGGCTGGAAGGGTACTTGCTCACCGGCCGTCACGGATTCTTCTCTTGTTACGAGGCCTTCATCCATATCATCGACTCGATGTTCAATCAGCACGCCAAGTGGCTTAAAGTCTGCGACGACATCCCGTGGCGCCGGCCCATTGCATCGCTCAACTATCTGCTCTCGAGCCACGTGTGGCGGCAGGACCACAACGGCTTCTCGCACCAGGATCCCGGCTTTATCGACCACGTGGTCAATAAGAAAGCAGAGGTCATACGCGTCTATCTGCCGCCTGATGCCAATTGCCTACTGAGCGTCACGGACCACTGCCTGCGCAGCCGGAACTATGTCAACGTGGTCGTTGCCGGAAAACAGCCGGCGCCGCAGTGGCTCACAATGGATGAAGCGATCAAACACTGCACCGCCGGCGTGGGCATCTGGGGGTGGGCCAGCAACGATCAAGGCGGGGAGCCTGATGTGGTGATG